>Ga0098053_1000697_pt1 | contig 10936 bp, 10 predicted proteins | sample 15BtaG_FD_77068 | JGI IMG/M metagenome (GOLD analysis project Ga0098053, IMG submission 77068) | Marine viral communities from the Subarctic Pacific Ocean - 15B_ETSP_OMZ_AT15312_CsCl metaG | ecosystem: Environmental > Aquatic > Marine > Oceanic | place: Pacific Ocean | collected 2015-01-18 | reverse complement strand
TTGCTACACTCGTTATTGTTGACCAACCTAAGAGTTTACAATCCTTAAGCGGCTCTGTTTTTAATTGTAAGGACAACACTTTACCCTTACCCCTTAGTCTATTCTTAGTGGTTACAACAGAGAAACCATTGTCATATCCATCAGCTGCGCTTTCAGGTATGTACGCTCTCTTATGTCTATAAGCTTGGAACTCTTTGCCCCATCTCCCTGACATTGCAGAATTAGCCCATTCCCATTGAGCCTGAACTTTACACGAAGATTCATGTGTTGGGTATATATCCCCTAACTCATCTGTGTAGAATCCGTCCTCAGTCTTCTCAAAGTGGAATGTTACATAAGGAGTTTGCTTGTTCCTTTGGTAATCTCCGCCACCGTTATATCCAGTGATTAATAAAGCTGGAGAATCTACACCTACGTCATCATATGATTTCCAATCAATGAAATCAGAATCCCCATACTTAGACATTGTGTAAGTTACTGTAGGTGAAGTATCTATCAAGGTGAGGTATAACAACTCCCTTAAACCTTCTGTGACTATGGTTGTTGTGTCAGTTACTTGCACTCCACTGTCTAACACTAAGACACCTGAATCAGTAACGTTTTCTGTTACCTCTCCTGCTTTAAAAGGGGGTACTTCAACTAACGCTACTATGTTCGGTGACTTGGATGTTGTGGTAGGGATTTCATGTTTATAGAAAGCTCCCAGTGCCACATCCAGTATCAACTCCCCAGTATCTTCTACTGGAGATACTAGATTCCTATAAATCCACCTGACCTTTCTGTCATACGTATCAAAATGACCTTGTACGAATGTCTTCTTCAAGTCACTAACGCTATCATACAACTTTTGTATTGTGGTTGTTGTGATGTTTGTAGCTTTTAAATCACCAAGTTCATTAGAGCTCACTTGGTAAATGCCATCATCACTCCAGTACATTACTGAGTCATCTACTAATACAACTGAGTCAGGGCTAGTACACCCGTGGCTCGTAACTTTACTAACCTTGTATGTTGTGGCTGTAAACCCGAAGTCGCTACCACCTGATACAAACCACACTCCATTTTCAGCTACAACAACCAACCCACTCCCGATATTAATCAACCTATTAATACCGAACGCCTCATCTAATCTAATAAACCCACCATCTGTTTCTAACAGGTCTGGGCTCTCTTTAGAGGTAGGGTCGCCTATTTGATGGCATGTCCCTAAGTCAGCCCCAGTAGCAACCAACTTACTAAATAAAATGTGAGAGGACATATTAGGGGAATAACTATCTCCCTCAACCACCTCACCAGAGAAACCTGCATACCACACACGGCCTGCATATTCCCCTACAGCACTAGCCCCTCCTGGAGTTCTGTCGAGAGGTAAAGTTGTTATTTCATACTGGTATTCAGAAGACTCCGAAGCTCTTGTTAAATCTAAAGCTTCAACACTATTTAATCTGCTCGTACCCCTCTCTAATGCATCTATTATGAAATAACCTATAGGGCTTTCAAAGTTACCTCTAGGTGACCTTCTTAACACTTTGGGGTGGAACCTCTCAGTCAACCTATCAGCAGACTGTTCAGCATCAGCAAACAGGGCTGATGTAACTGAATCCGCGTTAGATGGCAGTTGGTTCTCCTGTGTGTCATATATAGGGTCATCGAACTCATCAGTACCTATTTGTATTTGTTCTACAGCAAAAGATTTAATAGGGTCTTCTATTGTAAGCCCCTCTGGAGTCATGCGGCTTAATGCGTATGTGGAGTTTCTTAAGTTGTATATATGGGTGTCTGGTACTGTAGCAGCATCAGGTCTTAAGTTAATGTTAGCTGGGGTGCGAAGGTCTACTGGCGCGAATGGCCCTGTCTCCCCTGGTACAGATACTACCCCGAGGGCCTCTACACCAAACACATCTCTTATCTTTAAAGAGTAGAGGTTTTCGGTTATAACACCATCTTTATAAGAGAAAGAACTTGGCTGTTTGCCAGCCCCTACAACCACTAACACTCCATCTACTACTGCTGCAGATAGTTTAATATTAATATATATTGTACTAAATGTGTGTGTGTGGATTAAGTTTGACGTTACAGAGTTGGCATTACAGTCATAGAATTTTAAAACATTGCCAGTCTGGACAACCACTAGAGTAGCTCTTGGGTCTCCCCCTGCGTTAACCCATGTGGTTGTATTAATAGCAACCTCTCCAGTTACATCAGGACTAACACCTGAGTCTATAACTGTGTGGTTTGCTTCAAAATCCATCCCTAACCTACGTGAGATAGTTCCATCTTTATTTATATTGAAGTTAGTAATATCCAAGGCAGCATTCCCTGGGAATGTTAGAGGACTAGCCTCGGTTATTAAACCCCCAACGAAGGAGTTAAACTCACTTGCTATTGTCTGCCTTGCCATTAGTCTTACCCTTCTTATTCATGCTTATATAAGCGTCTATAGCCTTCTGAGCGAAAGTCTTGGTGGTGTATGCACCACGTAGTGAGGCAGGGACACTGCCCTTACCTACAGGTTTAATATGGTTGTAGCCAAACACGCCATCACCAACAATCTTATATCCATTATATTCCATTAATAATCCCCTCTACTGAAAGTTGAGTCTTTGCCATGCTTGTTACCTCTTCTGCCATAGTTAGGGTAACGTACACCACCTTCTACTCTACGTGCCTTACGTGACAACCATCGTTGCTGTCTACTAGACTCTTGCTCTGCCTTGATGTCTTGCACCTGCTTAAGCTTAAGCATTGCCCTACTCTTAGACTCTTCTAGAAGGGCTGTAAAAGCTTCTTCTGGTAAGTCTGGTATGAAGTCATCTTCTTGACTCCAAGTAGGAATTACGTATGCCTGTGCTTGTACTTTAGACTGCTGCAGTGTTGTATCTACTGTACTGTCGTATGAGTCAAACACTAAAGCTTCATCATCAAAAGATGTGTAATAGGTGGGAGCTGTGTTGCTCTTAATTAATAACTCTACGCCTGTAGGGTCTGTGATAACATCAATATCACTGTTGTCATTATTACGCCTGTTAGTTACTCGTAAGAAGTCATCTGGATACAAGTATTTAATAGCTTGGTATATCTTACGTGTTTCGCCAGACTTCACTTTATTATAATTAATAAAGCAGAGTTCTTTAATAGACTCTTGCACTTTCATGTGAGTTGGTAGTGCGCTATCTCCTGACGGCAATACCTGTACAGTCTGTCTTGTGTGAGGCCAGTTACGATTACTCATCATGGCAAAGTAGGTTGACTTAACTATCTGTGCTACTTGAGTAGCCTCAAATGTATCTTCAATACTATTTACTTCGTCACCGTCCATATCAGACAAGATGTCATGTACTATCTCAAGTAGTGTCATTTTCATATATCAATTCCTTAAAAGAACATTAGGCTATCCACCTCTCTAAACGAATGGCTGCGCTCGGGTTATCATTCCAATCTGCTGGGGTTGGCATACCTTGGAAAAGGCCGCCTGAGTTATTACCTGAGGAGTCCCTAAGTATTTCGTAAGTGATTACTACACCTGCTGGCAAGGTTAACCAAGCTTCATCTAGAATTGGTATGTATACGCTAGAGCTGCTTAGTTTAAAGTGAAGACTTTGACCTACCTGCGTCCCACCAATTAAAGCTCTTAGGTATACCTCGCTAGTGCCAGAGCCACCTACTCGTCCAACAGCTGCACTGATTTTCAACCTATATGTACCAGCTTCATTTATTGTTAAAGCTCCTGCAGAGGATAACATAGCTGGGTCGGATATGGAACCAACTGCTGGGCCAAACTCTAGTTGTAATGCCGTATCCAAAGCTGTTGGCTCTTGTGAGGATGCTGTGCTAGCTCCGTCCAACACCCTTTCTATTTTTATGTTAGAAGCGTTAGCTAGGGAGTTTGTCCAAACACCACTGCCACTACCATCTGCCACATACACTTGACCAACTGTAGCTACATCTGCACCTTTAGGTTCATGTAAGCTGTTGCCTGTCAAATTTTTATGTTCACTCATAATTATCTCCAACAAAAAAGGCCAGCCGAAGCCAGCCTTAATTTAATCTAACTAACTATAAAGAATATTTCTTATATTTAATTAGCGCTTTACCTGTGCCGTTAGAGCCTGTGTAAACAATGACACCAGTGTTATCAGCTGGAATCTGTACAGGAGCTTCTGGAGTGGCTGCGGTTACATTTACACCACCAATGCTGATTGCAGTGATAGTGCCGCCCAAAAGGGATACATCCGCTTCTGTAACGTATGCTTGACCGTTAGTAACAGGAAAACCAAAACCTAACTGAGAGTTATCTAAGTCTTCCATAAACTCGTTAGAAACACCTTCAGTGCCTACAACACCTTCAGTACCACCAACTTCACGAGCACCGTAGTGGTTGTTCACGTTTAAGCCTGAACCGCTTTCGTAAGTATTAGCCATTAGCTATCTCCTAGTATTTAACTGCTGATGTAATAATAACAGCTAGAGTGTCTAGGCGTTGGATACCAAAGCCCCACTTAGCACGAACAACAAACTCATCACGAGCTCGGTCTTTATTACGCTCACCCTCTGCCTTCGGCATACGTCGCCAAGCTGCCATAACTGGCTTAGTTTGGTCATCTAGTACACACATACAGATGTTAGCTACAGCATTTGATACTGAAGTTGTGCCATCTGAGAAAGTACCAGTAGGTAGACGGTTAGATTGGATGATGTCGAAGCTGTATAGATTCATCAAGAAGCGTTGACCACGAGCCAAACCTTGTTCTAAAATCTTCTGACCAAACGGAGTTACATCGCTAGTGATAGTAACTAAGCTGTTCAAAGTTGCTTCAACAACTGGGTCACAGATAAACACACGACCTTCACCAGGTACGTTAGCTTTATCGAAAGCGATACGTGCTGAGATTAATTGTGACAACTCAAAAGTATTTTCTCTACCTGAAGTAGTTACTGCAGAAGCAATACGATGAGGGAAACCATTAATCACGTTAGCATCAGCGTTAGTCTGACCTGCTTGTGCAGTTGCTAAGAAACGAGTTTCAAAGTTCTCTTGGATAGAGCGTGAACTCTCAGCAGAACGTTCTGCCATTAGTGTGTCAATTTGGCTGCCGTCTTCACGTAAGTCATCAGTAACATACCATGCATCACCTACATAATCCGTAATCTGCATGGTGATTTCACCAGTTTCGATTGGGTTGTAAGTTAATGGAGTGTCTTCTGAAGCTTCTTGTAAAGTTACAGAACCAACAGTTTTAATGTGTAACGTATCGCCTGAACCGAAGTCAGTCACGTTACGGTAGAATGAATCAGGCAGTAAGCCATCATGTAAGTTCAATAAGATGAATGAACTATATTGTTCCGCTTCAATGAACGGACGAGTATTAGTCGTGATTTGCATTTATAAAATTCCTATTCTGTAATGCCGTGTTTGCGGTAGACTTCCTCTCGGATAGCCTTCATATGTGCTGCTTGCTCTGCTGCTGTTGCGCCTGATAGTACGCTCTTCTCTGGGCGTGTAACAGGTTCTCGTGCAACTGGTGAAGCAGGGATATGGTAGCCACCTGTTGTAACAGGAGTATTACCAACCTTTTCTCCAAACAATGCGAGTACCATTGCTGGATTACTTTTGGATAAAGCACCTAACTCTGATGGTTTCATTCCAAGCTCTTTAGCTTTTTTAACTACTTCTGCTTGGGCGCTGTCACCATAACGTTGTGCTAGTGCTTTGCTTACTTGAGATTGGTTACTTGATTGTGTCTCTTGAACAGTACGCTCATTTAACTTATCAGTAACTATCTTCAGGATATCCTCTTGTCCAAGTTGTGGGCTGGTCGGCTCATTTCCTTGAGGAGGGGTTTGCTGATTTATGATATCTTCCACTTTTCTTGTAGCCTCTAATTTCGCTGTTAGCTCATTTATGACCTGTTCTTGACTATCTACTTTAGATTTCAACTCAGGGATGTATTGTTGCGAATGTTGTAAAGCTTCTAATGCTTTCTCGGGAGTATCATATTTCTGCGCACCATCTTCATTCTTTATTGCTGCTAACTGGTCGGCAAACAGGTCATTAGAATTTGGAACTGGTGTATTTTGTTGTTCAGGGGTTGCCTGAGATTTATTGGGTTGTTCATCGTTAAATAACTGGTCTGTCATTTAAACTCCTAAATAATTTTATTTTTAACGCATAATAAAAAGAACGCATCAAGTGAAAAAGTAATTATCAATTTTTAGATTCACTTAATGCTTTAAAAAGTTGCTTAGCTATCTTAAGATTTCTAATGTTTATTTATTAATTATGATATTAATAATAAATATCAATATTAATATATTCTTAAGAAGTCTTATATGATTTACTATATATACTTATATATACCAGAAAAACAGCCAAAAATGCACATAAAAAGTAAAATAAATTTAAATTATTTTTCAATCAGTGCAATTATCTCGTGTAAAGCCCTAGAATATCCAACTGAATCGGCTTGCTTATACGCCCAGTTAGGGCAGTCATAACCACCCTTTGAGCGTCCCTCTCGACTAAACTCTATATCTTTCTCTAGCAGCATAGCTACTAAGCGTTTACGTAGTATTAGTGAAGATGTAAAGTGTTGTCGAACCTCTAGTGCTAAATCTTTATCTAGCCCGTTAGTCCAAGATTTCTTCATTATAGCGGAGGCTCCTGTGCAGATTCTACATCAAGCTGTTCCTGAGCGCCTTGCATTAAGCGTTGCTGTTCCATCTGCTCTTCGATAGCTACATTAGCTTTAAAGATACCTAGGTTCTCTACATTAAGAGCAGAGCCGAAAGCACTTGCTAAGGCCTTGCTAGAGATGTGTGGAGCCATTACTTGGAACGCGTTAGTGTTAGACAAGGCTGTAAACTCTTGTACAAATCTAGCTTGTTCAGCGAAGTGTCTAGCACCTACAGGATGAATAACCCCATCACTACCTAAGTCAGCCTTAGAGATGTCAATAAAGATTGTAGCGTCTAGCTCGCTGTCTAGGACACTGATACTCTCAATGTCAGTTAGGTTACGATGAGCAGCTTCAAGCATATCATTCAAGTTAGGCTCTAATAGCATCAACTCAAAAGCACTAGCCTTCTCTTGGAATATCTTACCAGCAGCACTAGATAGTTGGTCTACTTCAAAGGCAGTCTTCTCACCAGGGCTACGTATACCCATAGCCTCTCTAGGAGCGCCTGCAAACAGTTCCATCTTGTCTTCTAACATCTGTATATCATTTGCAGCTTGAACGAGTCCAGAGAGGCTCTTAGACACTTCTCCTACGCTACCCTGCTCATCTATATGAATCTCAGCACCTGGACCCCAAACAAACTCCTCAACTTCACCTGCTATCACTAGAGGTGGGTGAACAATTAAATCTGCAGCATCAGCTTTAAGATTCTCTAAATGGTCAATACGATATTGCATACCAACTAAGTTATCAAGCGGTCCCATAGACCACAAGTTATCTGGACGTAATCTCCAACCCACATGGCGGATAGGAGCCTTACCTGTGTAGGTAGGGATGTCTACATCACGTACAGCCACACTACGGTCTACTACTGTGATTAGGCGGTTGGTCTTAACTTCACCTGTTGCTTGGCAATGGAAATCACCAAAGAACTCTAACACCTCTACAAAATCAGACTGTAGGTATTCATAATAGCTGCCAAAGCCATCCATAGAGAATCCTACGGCTTTATCGAAGTCTTCTATGCTGTACCCACCCATTTTATTTTGGATGTCTTGTCTGCGCTCTAAGGCACTCTCCCAGAATCTCTGGTCAGGGTCTTGAGAAGCTAGAAGTCTTAACTCACCAATAGTCTTAACACTACGTACAATCTTAAAGCTATCTTCGAAAGAAGCCGCTAGTGGATTAAATACAATATCTAAAGGACTAATACGACAAGCTCTTGGCCCAATATAGTCAATAACTTTCTCACCTGAAGCGTTTATCTTGTACTTAGTTTCGAAAGTGGTGGTTACAAAAGCGTTACCAAAATCAATGTAGTCATATAGAAGCTTACTAACTTCTGCTCGATAGCCACTCTTACGACACTTATTAGCCATATAACCTTCAATGACTAAGGCTGTATCTTTCTTATTACTGTCTCTTGTATTAGCTTCCCACTGTAACCAGTTCTCATTAGGGAATAACGCAGTGAGATAGTTAGAATGTAGGTTGTCTCGTATCTGACATAGCTTAGGTAGGGTTGTAGAGTTCTTCCAAGGCAGTGCGCTGTTAGAGGTTGTAGTGGTGTCGGTAGCAAAGATATAATCTCTTAGCTCCTTCTTTTCCTCTGTCCAAGACCTACGCTGGTTGTTGAACTTATCCCATAGATTAGACACCCACGCAGATGCATCATCTCTATCTAGCAAACTTGTAATCTCTGCTACTTTAACACTCATATTATTTTCCTGTTTAGAATGCTACCCCGCCAAAGCGGCTAGTAGCTTTTGTTTTTGTAAAGAAGTCTTTCATAGCGTGTCCCATATTTTTAGCAGGGGCTATAGCTATTTCTACGGCTGATGCTAAGGCATCCTTGACATCATCATGTGCTGGTCTGGCCAACACTAACTCTTCCTCTAAGACAGCTGTCCAGCCACCTTCTAAATGCCATACTTGTAAGTTGTCATACAAGTGCTCTAGTGCAGCTGCGATACGTTCTTCTTTAGTACCTTCTGCCTTACTAGGTCTAAACTCGTCAACAGAGAGCCTCAGACCCTCCTTACGCACGTATTCTTTAATAGAGTTGACAATCACCTTCTGAGCAACACTAACCTCAGCACGAAGCTTCTGAAAGCGCCATTTAGAATGTAGGGCTGCTACGTGTTTGAAATACTCTAATGTCTTATCTGTTTTAAATCGGTCAATATCTAAGACATAGTAGTTGTTATCGCAGTCAATACCTACTACAGCAATGGCTGTATAATCCGCTGATTTAGATAAGCTGAATGCAAAATCAACTGCTGCATAGATGTTAAGCTTACGCCCACTATAGAACCATCTAGAGCCTTCCTTGACAAGCATCCTTGGATTGTAGTATTGGAACTTGTCTCTGCTGATACGGTCACTAGAGGGGTCTGATGGGTCATTGTAATACTGTGCATAGAACTGAACTCTATCACTATACTCAGCACGTATACGAGCCAAGGTTTGTATGTCAAACCCGAAAGCCTTACCGTCTGGACGTACCGCACGAGGCCATGTAAAGATGTTGTCAGTTTCTACTTTATACTCTTTACAATCCCATACAGGGCTCTGGTCTACCTTAATACCTTCGTCATCGTATACATCGTATACTTGGTTCATCCAAACATCGTAGATATCCACTGGATGGTAACGAGTGCCACAAGCCATAGTAAAACCACCAGCATTTCGAATCGAAGTAAACTGAGATGATTTTTTAGATACGGACTCTCGACCATCTTCTGTATAAGCATTTTCAGGAACCACCAAATCATCAGCAACAACAATATCGGCATGCCAACCAGTAGTATTAGTAGTAAGCCCAGCGGTAGAAATAGTTGCATCACGAATAGCCTCTTTCTTTCTTGTTGGGTGGTCTATAGACATCTTAACAGAAGACCAACGTTCTCGCTTACCCTCTTGAGGGTTTATGTATTCAGGGAAGTATCTACGGTAAAGCGTACTACCTAGTATGTTTTGTACAGCGAATAGCTGTGTTTGAGCTAACTCAGCTGTCGCAGATACGTATAGAATAGATACCTCTGGATGCCTTGTTATAACCCATGCACACCATGTAGCCACCATATGTGATTTAAGGTGGGCTCGTGGTAACATAATTAGTTTGTTACTTGTAAGCCCATCCCCTTTGCCGTACAGGGTATAGTCCTGCATCCACCGAAAGATTTCTTTATGTACTTCCCCGTACATATATCCAGGGTTGACAAGCCTAGCAAAGAATTCTAAATCCTCAGTGGCTTGTTCCCTTACATCTTTGGCGGCCTCAGGCATACGTTTCAACTTAGTGTACGCTTCCTTTAGCCAATCATCCATTACTTACTCAACCTTATAATATCAGCAGAGAAGTCATCCTCTAGCATCTCTTGCACTTTAGCATCGTGCTCAGAGGTGTCTTTCTTAGGACGACCTGCACTTTTCTTAGACCAACCCTTGTCAGCTAAATACTTAGCCGCTTGGAAACCCTTGTCATCAGCTGACATATCAATAATATCACGTAAGGCTTGTGACCTAATCTTGAGGTCTAACTCAATACGCCATTCATCAATATGCTTACGTAACTGCTTGTTATTACATAAGCGTTGCCAATGACTCCAACCTAGCAAGTAGGTGGTAGCAAAGTCATACTCATGTGGGTCTTCATGCTCTAAGAAGAGCTTCTTAAGAGAGGGGTAGGTGTGACCTTTGTACACCTTATCCTCATCGTTTAATGTATAAAAGGCTCTATCCGTATAGCCTATCTCTAGGAAGAGAGACTGCGTAAGCGGTCTCCCTCCTTCATCTTTAAATTTATTTTTATCTGGTTTCATATTAATCCTTAGGGGATGGTGCTAGCAATACACTAATACACTATAAAACCCCTAGCATAGTGTTATCTTTAAGTTCTGTTACCTGGGGTTGTCACAGTGCCGCCACCGTCATTAAAAAAGTCTGTTGTACGTCCTGAGTTTTTAAGGTCGTTATTAGTTACAAAATTAGCTCCTGCCCCTGCTGGTGCTATTTCAAAGCCATACTTTAATTGTACAGCCCCGCCCCCATGCCTAACTTTGTTGCCTTGAGCATTATTATCATCTGCTGCTGCACCTGTTATGAGTATTCCACTGTACGTATTATCAGCGCCTTGTCCATCCCTATACGAACTATTACCCAGTATATTAGAGTTATTACAAGCAAATACTTGCCCATGCTCTTGGTTAGACCGACTCTTATTATTGGCCCAATCTACATTAGTACAATTATCTATT
>Ga0098053_1000696_pt1 | contig 10948 bp, 11 predicted proteins | sample 15BtaG_FD_77068 | JGI IMG/M metagenome (GOLD analysis project Ga0098053, IMG submission 77068) | Marine viral communities from the Subarctic Pacific Ocean - 15B_ETSP_OMZ_AT15312_CsCl metaG | ecosystem: Environmental > Aquatic > Marine > Oceanic | place: Pacific Ocean | collected 2015-01-18 | reverse complement strand
GGTGAAAAGATCAAGATGGTTGGTCCAACTGGTGAAGAACAAGATGTTGATGCTGTATCTATTCGTGATGCTTTAGATCTTGGATTTAAGACTGTTCCACAAAGTGTGATGGATAATCGTGCACTCGAAGAAGAATATGGTTCAAGCCCTATTAAAGCAGCTGCTGCAGGTGCAGCAAGAGGTCTTACATTTGGCATCTCAGATCAAGTTCTAACAAAGACTGGTGCTGTTAGACCTCAACAACTTCGTGAATTAGAAAATCGAAATATCGAAGCAAGCCTTATTGGTGAAATTGGTTCAATTGCAGTTCCAATGCCAAAATTTGGTATTGCAAGAAAGATTGATTCTGTCATGAAGCTTGGCACAGTTGCTAAAGCTGGTAAAGGAGCCTTGAAGGCAGAGAAAGTTGCAGCAGCCAATCTTAAGCACATTGATGACTTCTGGAATCATTCTTCAGTTCTAAATGCAAAGGATAAGCTTCTTAAGGGATCACCACACTTAGAGCATCAAATCAACCAAGTGAATGTTAGTCTTGGTGTAGCAAAGGCTTCAAATCGTGCTGAAGATGTTGATGCAGCACTTGGTGGAATGCAGCGTCTATTCAATGAACATGGACCTTCATTATCAACAAATATAACTCCTAGATTTGCGCCTAAGATGGTTCAAAGAGCAAGCCAATATGTTGATGAAGCTGTTGGTAGACTTGTAACAAATGGCAAGATTGATCGTGCAGTCTTAGATGGTGCATCACCTGGAATTATAAAGCAAGCATTAATTGAAGTTGGAAAGCGAGGCCCAGGTGCACTTGCTGGTGGCGCTGTTGAAGGATCTGCTTATGGCATCGGACATCTAATTTCAGAAGATGCTTTAGGAAGAAAAGATCTTAATGCCGAGAATGTCTTGGCTGAAGCTGGTTTTGGTGCACTTCTTGGTGGTGCAGCTGGTGTCTTGCTGACTGGTGCTGGTGCTACAGGTGGCGCCGTCATTAAGAAATTCGAAGATAGATTTTCAAGAAATGGTGTCCTAAATGAAGCACTTAAAAAGTTAGATGTTAACTTAGAGAAAGTTGCTCCTAAAGAAAAGAAATTTCTTGATGATGATTTCCTTGATGCTGTTAAAGCTGGTAGAGCTGATGAATTTGCAAAAGGAGAAATTGCAAAGCAACGAGGTGCACTCAAAGAAAGAGTTATGCCAACCAATGAGCTTATTGAGACTTTGCATAACGCAGGTGAAATAAAGAGAAGATTGGTGGGTGTTGCAGGTCTTGGAACTAAAGAAGGTGCAGCACTAAGAAAGCTGGTCACCGAATTTGAAGAAGAAGGTGCAGCGAAAGCATTAAAGAAAGTATTTACAGATTCAGAAGAACAGGGTTTCGTTATTCTTCGTGAGATGAAGAAAGAAGCAAAAGATGTATTAGGTGATACATTTGATAATGATAATCTTGTTCGTAAAACAGTTACAATAAGAGACTTTCTTGACAATATTTTAGATGATATGCGTGGCGAAAGAATACGAGATAACTTAACTGATGCTTGGTTAATTGATTCTACAGAACGCCTTCAGAAGCACACAAATGCGCTATGGGATGTTGCACTCAAAGATATGTCAGGAAATAAGATATTAGAAAAAATGAACCTTATGCCAGACAACATCAAGAAAGTCACCGATGCATTCATAAAGACAGGGAAAGGTGTTGATGATGAAGCAATCAGATATTTCAAAAGAATCGGTGACAACTACGCTAAGCAAGTTGATGATGCAGTAAAAGATCCAACAATCTGGTCACAAGATATGCATGGCCTCGTAAAAGGCATAGATGAAGTTGAAGCTAGGCTTCTAGAAAAGAATCAAGTATTACGAGAAATGATGGGTGTTAAAGAGGGCATGCCATTAAATAAAGTATCAAATGCTGATTATAGCAAATTTTTAAATAAAGCGATTTTAGATAAAGACCCAGAAGCACTTGATGCGATCTTGAATTCAACACTATCGCATAAAGACTTTGCAGAAGCTTCAATAGCATTCATCAGATCTGGTAAAGACTTTGGTTCACTAGCAAGATCACTCGGTAATCTTAAAGCTTCATTGGAAGAATCCGCACTTGGTGTTGGTGGAAAAGTTGAGGATATTCTTGTAGCACAAGCCGTCAAAGGAATTTCGAAAGAAGGTAAAGGGCCAGCTGAACTTGTCGGTGGTCTTGGTGGCGTTGGTATTGGTGCTGCACTTGGCGCTGATGCCATTGGGCTTGGTTTAGGCGGGCTAGGTGTAGCAAAAGGTGCTGGAGTTGCTTGGAACAATTGGCCAACAACATTAAAAGTTATCTCTAGAATTGAATCTGCAGGCATCAAAACTGGCAAAAAGATGGGCAAAATCATTCGTGCTGCCAAAAGTAAGAAGGGTGGAAGGGTTATCCCAACACTATCTATATTGACACAGGGGCTTCCTAAAGACGCAGATAAAAAGACCATAGATGCACATATCACCAAGCAGTTCAAGGCAGCACAAAGGAGCCTCAATGCACATGCACCAGGATTAAGGCAGCACATCGATTTGATGGAAGGTCTATCATTGGTTGAACATGCACCTAAGCATGGTGGCGCACTTATGGGTGCAACACAGAATGCACTTGACTATTTAGCTGATACAAGACCCAAGGCTGTTAGAACAAGATTGGGAAGAACGCCTTGGGTTCCAACAGAAGAGAAAGCTAAGTGGTTAACTCGTATTGATGCGGTTCATAATCCTATGGCAGTCATGGAGAAGTCAATATCAGGCAGAATTAAGCAAGAAGAATTGCAAGCAGTGAAAGCTGTCTACCCACAATTATATGAATCTTTCAGAATGAAGCTTCTTGATTCATTGCTTGATGACCCAAAAGAATTAACCTTCCAAGATATGCTGAAGATTGAAAGAAATCTTGATCTTGGAATCATGGATTTAGAATCACCTGCAGTAACAGAACCACAAGAAGAGCCAAGGGGCGCAACGCCTGGACCAACGAAAGTTGATATTAACACAGATGCAATAAAACCCGGGTCACAGAAAACACTGAATTGACTCTAACTCTATATTTATATGGGAGATAACATATTATGACTAAAAAATTAGGTAACTCAGGCGCACCACAAGCGGGATTCGAAAATGTCGGAAGACCATATCTTTCTGGGGCAGCAGTTCCTCAGGACGCAGAAGTTCAATTTACACTTCCAAGAGCATCAAGATATTTTGAGGTAACAAATACCTCTGCTACTAACAATCGCCTAAGAGTGTATTTGGCAGCATCTGGTTCTTCAAATTCGGTGACCAATCGACACTATAAGACTTTGGTTCCTTCAGCATCGTTCGGTTCATATTCAGCAGTACAGAATATATTTGTGACTTCTACTGATGCAGCTGGTGATTGCGAAGTCTATGCTGAACTGGTTGACTATGTATCTGGTTCTGCTTTTGATCTGACGGGATCGGGCATCAGCGAATAAGAATGACTTTCTTTAATAGGTTGCGAACACAAAAGCTTTACCTTAGAAGAGGTAGGACTTATGTCATCAACCCTATTATAGGAACTGTGCAAGCTGTTATCACTAGAGGTTATTCTTCAGGAAGGGTCATAACAAGAGGATTTGGAATATGAGATTTAGAAATGGAAAAAAGATAACAGCTGGTGGCGTTCCTCTTAGAAAAAGAACATTTGGTATTCGTGGCAGACGTGATAGATGGAATGTAATATCTCCCAGCATTCTTGCTGATGCAGGTTATGCTGGTGAAACAGATGGCATAAATGACTGGGTAAGTGGTTCAAATGTTATTGGTGGACCAGGTCTAAGCACTTTATCTATATCATTCTGGGCATATCTATCAGGTACTTTGCCTAATACTGCTGATAATAACCGATGGTTGATGGGTGTTGGTAACCCAAGTAATAGCTTAGGTTCAAGAGAAGTATCATGGGCTGTGGCACCAAGAGCAGGTCAGACAACACAGTTATGCTTTCATGTAAGTACAACAGGTGATGATTCACCTTTGCATAGAATTACCACTCCTGGTGTTAATGCCTGGCATCAACATCTAATTGCTTATGATGGCCCAGGTGCTACCATAAATTGGTATGTTGATGGTGTTGCTCAAGCTGTAACAGAAAATGGTCCAATACAATCTCCTTTATTAACTTCATCTTTGTCTTTGTCAATTGGTTCACGAGATTCTGGTGCTGTGCCAAGATTCATGAAAATTGACAACCTTGCATTTTATCATAATACTGTGCTTGGTCAGACACATGCAACTGCACATTATAACGGCGGAACTCCTCCTGATTTAATGACGACAACAGGCTCAAATCACTTATCACATTATTTTGATTTTAATGATCAATCAACATTCCCAACTTTGGAAAATCGAACAGGATCACTTGATATGACAGTGATGAATTCGACTGCTGGAGAATTCTTTACTCCAGGGGCAGGAGCATAATGGTAACTTATATACAAATTATGACCAAATATCTTACGTTAGAGTTATTAGATGCTGCAGTCGAATCTCTTCCTGATACAATTAGGTTCAGTGATGATGCAAAAGAGTGCATATTAGAATTCGAAGATCCATCTGCACTTGCTGAAGATTTAAAGCTGGTTTTTGATTTGGGGACAATCATTGACAAGGGGGATTTTAGAAATAATCCTCCTGCTAAATTTAAAGAATCAAAAAAGCCCACTAAAAGACAATGGTCGTCTATTCGAAGAAGAAGAGTTCATAACAAGAAATTATCTTTGTTACCTAAGGAAGAAGCTACAAGAAAATCAAATAAAGAGATATCTTACACCAAGAAAAAAAGAAAAAGACGAAAGTAATAAGGAATTATATTATGTCAGAAAAAGCCGATGCAAAGTACAGTTTCGAAGGAATTTCCAGGGTCATAATGCTTGTGGCAGCAATGTCAGGTGTCGGTTCACTTGGAGGCAATGCATATCTCAATACACAAGTGGTTACAAAAGCTGAGGTCGTCGAGTTGATAACCGATAAAGCTTATTCAAAAGACAAAGCACATGAGCTTGACAATAAGCTTGCAAGCTATGGTGAAAAGGTCAACTCATTAGATTCAAGGTTAAAAAAGATTGAAGAAAGTCAGCAAAAGATTCTTGCCAACATCAACCAGCTTATAGTTAAAGTTGATGCAGTTACGCAATCAGATAGAATGAATAGGAAATAAAATATGTTAATACTATGGGAAGTTACAACAGGTGATAATATCAACATCTTTGCAAGAGAAGAAGATGCACAATTACTACATGATGTTGTTGAACAAATGATAATGACAAATGGTCATATCCCTTCTGGTTATCCACTTAAAGTTAGACCAAGAAAAGCTTATGGAATAGCATCTGCTGTCATCATGTCAGACTTAGGCTTAATATTAGTGGACTGGATGTCTGGAATTGATTTCGAGACTATCCCTGAAGGATTTGAACAGAATGCACGCTGGCCTGCTGGGTTTCCTGGTGCTGGTCAACTCATCTTTTCAGTACAACAGATTCAAGCTATTCAAGTAACAAGAGCTGCAAAGAAATTGTATGCTTCAGTGAATGACTCAGAAAGAACTTTGTTATCAGGAGCAGGAACATCTATATCTGATCTGTTAGTTACAGGGAGTGTCTAATGCCTGCTATTGACTTTCATTTAAGATGCTTCAGGGGAAATGGTGGAACATTAGATTATGATACTGCATCAACATCTTTAATGACAGGATCAGTTGTTAGTTGTTCTGTGGACATCTATAATCGTGATGGAACGCTACTTGCTGGGCCCTTTCATTCTATAAGTGGTTCTGTTACAAAAGTAACTGCCGGTGGAACTGATACCTGGACATTTGATCCAGCTCATTCAGATGTTGTTGCTTCGACAATTCTATCTCGCCAGTTCGATGAACAATTCAGGTTCAGATTCACTGAGACTGTTCCTAGTGCATCAGCAACCGCAGACGTATGGGTTACAGTTAACAACCAAGATAAGATTGCTGGTGATTACCCAAATAAGAAATTATTTTGTGATGGATTTAATGGCGACAACAATGCCAATTGGGCGATAGCTGAATATGGCAATGCTTCAAAGAGTAATCCCACGATTCAAGTGCGTGAAATGTTAACGATGGCGGTGCCAATTGCATCCACACATTTCATGATTGTTAACCAAGTGTATGGTGTTAGAACAAATACATTTACAGGAATAACATTCGAAGGCGACCCGATTGGTGCTATAGTTGCAAGAGCATCGAATATTTTGTCACTTGATAATTGTTATTTCAAAAATATGGATCTTCGTGGGTTCCTTGGTGGAACGTATGATGGAACATTCATTGTCGATGGTGGCAACCTTCAGACTGGCTTTAAGCATGCAAATGGTGTTCTAACCTGCTTAAATGAAGTTGGCTTAGAAGGCGATATTGACTTACAGTCCACAACTGTGATGTCTGGTGACGTTAAAGGGACTGCAGCTATTATAGATTGTTCAGCCCCCTTGACAGACCTCACTTTAGGTATCAATAAAGGCGACATCCAGCTAGACAACTTAGACTCTGGTATGAATGTAACAATCACAGGTGTTGGTGGAACCTTAAAGCTTCCTGTTGGTAATGCAAATCCAGCATCTGTCACACTTGGTGGCTTTATTAATGTGACCGATGATTCAGATATTCCTTGGGATAATGTAAGCAATATTGGTGGTTGTGAAATTACTGCATCTATCATTTCTTCAAGAACCAACGTTCTAACGAATCTACCTGCACAACAAGGGATTGGACAATGGGATGCAAAAGGAATGTGGGATCATCCTAAGTCTTTTGTAACTTCTTCAAATTCAATTGGTGAGATGTTCACAGACATGTCAAGTTCTCTTGCTTTTGTGGAAAATATTGAAGGTGGCAGATGGCATATGTCTGGAACACAAATGATATTTTATGAAAATGATAATGCCACTGAAATTGCCAGATTTGATCTGAAAGATGCAAATGGTAATGCAACACCATCAAATCCATTCGAAAGAACAAGGGTCTAGGTTATCTTCTAATGCCTTTCCTACCCTTCACTGTGCTGCCGCATAAATTGTTCCTAATTTCATATGATTATAATATTCATCAATGCTCGTCAGTTTCAACTAAGATGATTATGTGAGAACTCTTTTTAATAATGCTTTGATTTCATTAAATCGATTGCCTGCCTTCGCAGCAATTATCGCATCAGCAATATCATACCAACCTTTGTCTGTGCTTTGTTCGACATGAACATATCCACTTTCAATATCTTGGAAGCTTCTGTGCTCCAACATGGGAAGTTCGTAATCTTGTCTTAAAAGGTCATAACAAATATGCTTGATTAATTTGCGATCATATTTCTTGATGTATTCTTGTTGGTCAGCAAGTGGTCTCCATTTAAGTCCTGCTTTATCACGTAAGACATTTGGTTCTTTGCTTATGATTGTAACACCACTTCCCTTCAGCATTTTCTTTAGTCCTGAAAGTAGAAGTTGGTTGTAATTCCAAAGTGAACCATGCTTTTGTGATTCATTGGGTCTTTTGGCAGGATCAATTGCTTTCTCTAAGGTCACTGTAACATTGGAATATCCAACATTTTGACCAGAAGTCCTGATTATCATTCTAAGGGACTTTAACGTCTGATGTATGAATCCCTTATAATCCATGTCCGGAGACCTGACGGCATGATGGTGTCCCAGCAAGACATGCTTGTTATCCAATGCAGCTATTGCAAAATCAGAAGGTGATGAATCAATGCCAACGCTTATTTTGTTATTTCCCATATGAATAAGTATGGAAATTGTCAGCATATTACTTGAACTTTGCAACTTTATTATTCCAGCTTCTTATTCATCATCTGGTGCATCGAAATCTTTTGTTGGTGGATTATCATCTTTGCCTTTTAAATTAAGAGGAGAGGAGCCTAGGGACTCAGAGGCACGTTTAAGCCTTGACCTGACAAGTCTGACAATCAGTGTATTAAGTGCACCACCACAGGTTCCTATGAAAGTTCCAAGAATTGTTATTGTCATAGCAAACCCGACAACTGAAGCTATTAGTATTGCTGTAAGTCTAATGAGAGGATTGAACCACCAGGGTTCTTTATCCTTTTCAGGTGTAGACTTAAGATAAGATTTCATTCCATTTTTAAATAGTTGTGTAAAAGCAAAAGAAATAACGCCTGAAATTGTAAGGGTTAAGAATAGTGCTAGTATTGGTGATAGTGATATTAGTTCAAACATGATTATAGATATGATAAGTGATGTTGTTGTATGTTCAGTGCACCAATATGATAATGTAACGCACCTTCAATTGTAAAAAGATTGTAAAATCTCTGTATTTTTATGTAATTTCTGTTCCAGGAGTGTTATTATATCCATACAATCAATCAAGAAAAATACCCACCCCACTTCTACTGGTCACGGGTCTAATCTAATAATTAGATTGTTATTCTCCTAATCAATATTATTTGCTTGCATCGAGTCGTTCCTCCTCGTCCCTTCACAAATAATATTGAAATGTCGCCAGATAAAGGGTCCTCTTATTTAGATAATCTGAAAGGGTCTTCCTATTCAGACTTCTTAAAGGGTCTTCCTTGAATTTCATATATGTAATACTTCAGTTCCTTCAGCACCCCATATATGAAATTCTTAAACATAGACTACTGAAAGGGATAATATTTTTTATGAAAAAGAAATTGTCTAAAGAACAAAAGATCAAAAAGACAAAAGAACTGAAATTGATAAAGAGGAAGTGGCTAGAACTTTTGACAGAAAAATATTTAAAATAAAATTTGTCTTTTCTATTTGAATGTAATATATATTAATAGAGGGGTTGATGAGGACATAATTTCCCATGTTGCAAAATCTTTATCAACTTCCTCTTTCATTCGCATAGCCATCCACATCGTCTTTATATTTCATGTTAGTTTTCCATTAGATGTGGATGGCTCCTTTTCTTTATTATAATCTGAGACTTTTCTATCTGAATAGCATACTTATTCTTATATGTTATTTGAACAAAACAATCTATCACCTTCAGCACCAGATATTCTTCTTACACATTTTGAAGTAGATCCTTGGTTGATCTTTCAGACACTAGAACTATTTTCTATGACTGAACTGATAAGATTGTTCGGGATTAATAAGATCATATGCACTCGCAACTTTTGGAGACATTATGATGCTTATGCATCTGCTAATCATATTCCTTCTAGATACAAAAGACTCCCAGATCAATACGAAAAGCATCCTCCCATTTCAGTCTTAATAGATTCTATCCCTGAGAAGAAATGTAGAATTAAAGGTTGTGGACTGAAATTTGATAAAGAATCTAATGTTCTAGAGTTCATTAAACATGTCTTAGATGTACATGAGGCTGAACTATCACAAAATGTGGAAGTTGTCACAATCAACTCAATTATCAAAGCTTATTTTGATACAACAATCTATAAAAGAGAATGTCTGAAGAAGGGTGCAGTCTGGGACGAGTCAGTATTTGTGTACACACGAAAGGGAATTGTTACTCCAACGAATTCAAGACATAAGCAATTTCTGAAGCAATATGATAAGCAGCGAAATAGGGTCAGAAAAGAAATAAAAGCCCAGGGCCTGAAGATTAGAAAGAAGCACCGGCTGATGATCAAACATGCAAGATATTCTGAGGAAAAAGCAGATTTATCACTTTTCTCAGCAAGAGAGCAATTATTTATTATGAAAGTTGCAGAAGAAAGAAGGATTAAGGCAGATATCAAGCGACTTAGAATATCAAAAAATCACCCTGAAGGTCTGATTGAACGACAGGACATGTCATTAGAGATCACTGGCTCTTTTGTGGAGGACTTGGATGGTTAAGTCATATGTTCTTATGCCCACATTTTCAATGTATTAGATGTCAACACAGGAATAAATAAAAGAAAATATTCACGTGTTCAAGAGATCTTCAAGTGATATTATTATTCATAAGGAAATGATGGAATGATTTTTTATTGGATGATGCTGGGCATTCTTTGTATGACAGTTGCCATACTGGCAGGATATCACACATATAACGCTTTAAAGCAAGAACCTGAACAGGTTGAAGCTGAGGTCACAAAGCCTTTAATCTCCTTTCAGTACACAAAGAAGGGGCAGACATTTGCTGAAGCTGACAGATATTTCGTATGCCCACTATCATACAATTCAACAAAAGACTTATTCTATGCAAATAAGTTGGATCCAATTACAAAGGGCTTCATTGGATTGCGTGCATTCAAGCCAACAGGGATAAGGGAAATTGAGTTCTTGAACATGCCTGTTGAAGACAATATGAAGAACAACCAAGAAATGCAACTAACGAAAGAAGATTTGGTGAAGATGTTATGATTTTCTTTTGGGTCCCTTACATGCTGGTAACACTCATAATCCTGCCATTTAATCCGCCTGTGGGCTTAACAATGTTGGGGATTGCAGCAATAGCACTATTCATCAAATATCCTGAAGCACTTCAAGCACTTGTTCTGTGGATTATAGGGATGTCAATACCAGCTGGACTATTATGGGCCTTAATGTCAGGTGCAATATCAACATCAATGCCAATGGCATTGACAGCAATAGGCCTAATTTCATTTTGTGCTGCATGCACATATTACTACAGGACACAAACAGATGATGCACATATTACTACAGGACACAAACAGATGATGTACGAATTTGAAGACAGAACTGAAGAAGAAGAACCAGAAGAGGAAGAAGAGGTTGAGGAAGGCGACCAATCATCCAAGGACATGAACCAGAAATCACAGGAGCGCATCTAAGGGATTTAGAACCCAAAGATGATAAATCATATGCCCTCAAATTCGAGGCACTAGAAGAGAACAAGGGAAAGGAAGATGAAAGTATACGGAGTAACATGCAAAAAGAATGGAATGATTTATGTCGGGGCAACAAT
>Ga0098053_1000692_pt1 | contig 10997 bp, 13 predicted proteins | sample 15BtaG_FD_77068 | JGI IMG/M metagenome (GOLD analysis project Ga0098053, IMG submission 77068) | Marine viral communities from the Subarctic Pacific Ocean - 15B_ETSP_OMZ_AT15312_CsCl metaG | ecosystem: Environmental > Aquatic > Marine > Oceanic | place: Pacific Ocean | collected 2015-01-18 | reverse complement strand
TAATAAAGAACCACTCTCCAGCCACTAATGTTTGGTGGGCACTAGGAGGTACCGCCGTAGGCGTTGCAACAACCGCATTTATCGTTCATGTGGCAAAATGAAGAAGCATAAAGATCCGAACTATGTTGTGAAGGTGGAGCAAGCAATTGCAAAGAAGTATGGAGAGGAAACAATCCAGAACCCAAGAGGCAACTGGGACGAAGAAAAAGAGAAAGAATATTTAGAACAGCTAAAAACTCTTTCGATAAAAGAAGATAGACTTAAGAGAAAAGACGAGAAAATAGAAGTAGATGGCATTTTAATGTCCAGAAAACTACTTAATAGAGAAACTACAAAAAGAACTTGCCCTGTTTGCAACGAGTATTCTTTCGAGATACAGGACGATGTATATATGAGCAAGTTTGATTGTTGTTACAATTGTTACATTCAATGGGTAGAGGGGCGAGAAGATCGCTGGAAAACGGGCTGGCGTCCGAATAAAGAGGAGAAAAAATAGATGGCAACCACAATGGAAATCGTTAACGGCATTTCGCAAGTTATGGCGAATAGCCACGATGGCGCACTAGACGACAAAGGCGAGCCTATCAAGGTTGGCCTAAAAAGAGAAGAGGGACATCCTATCAATGATTCTCGCGTTATGGACGGCTTTAAAGTTCAGTTTGCCGGAAATCAGATATGTATTCATTATCATTCAGAGATCAAGCTCAAGGATGTGCATGATAAAAACTTTAAGAGTGATTTAGAAGGCACGATTAAAGGCATCGCAAAGTTCATCAAGAAAGAATATAAAAAGATTACAGGAAACGCTTTGTCTCTCAAGTCAGCCGGTGATGTTGATGCAGTTGTAGAGACTACTTCTCGACATCGATGCTGGGTAGAGGCATGCCAGTATTTCGATCTAGCAGGCAAGGCAGAGGCTGTCAAGGGTGATAGCAAAGATAGCGTTGATGCAAAGTTTAAGGACTTTTTGGCACAGGGTGGATGGAAGAAGGCAGAGCCAAAAGGCCAGCCAGTTCATGTCGGCGCCGGGAAGGTACAATCCAGAAAGGATATAAATAGCCCATTTAAAGACGAGTAGAGTCACATGGCTTACCAGCTATCCAAGAAAGATATTGTTAAAGAGGTGATGAAGTGCGGAAAAGATCCGAAATATTTTCTTAACAATTATGGAAGGATTTCTCACCCGATGCATGGGCTGATACCTTTTAGGACATACGATTTTCAATCAGCGCTGCTTGAAGACTTCAACGATTATCGTTTCAATATTATACTTAAAGCCAGACAGCTTGGGATATCCACCATCAGCGCTGGCTATGTTGTGTGGATGATGCTTTTTCATCGTGACAAAAACATTCTTGTCATGGCTACTAAGTTCTCGACAGCAGCAAACTTAGTCAAAAAAGTTAAAAACATAATGAAGAATGTTCCAGACTGGCTACGAATCGCAGATATAGAAATAGACAACCGAGCTTCTTTCGTGCTCACCAATGGATCGCAGATAAAAGCAACATCCACTTCAGGTGACGCAGGCCGTTCTGAGGCACTATCCTTGTTGGTAATTGATGAGGCTGCCCATGTTGAAGGGCTAGACGAATTGTGGACTGGCTTGTATCCTACGCTATCAACTGGTGGGCGCTGTATTGCGCTTTCAACTCCGAATGGCGTAGGCAACTGGTTCCACAAGACTTATGCTGAATCTGAACAGGGCGAAAATGATTTCCATCCCACAATTCTGACATGGGATGTACACCCAGAAAGAGATCAGGATTGGTTTGACAAAGAAACTAAAAACATGTCAGCCCGACAGATAGCTCAAGAGCTTGAATGTAATTTTAATACATCAGGTGAGACAGTCATTCATCCGGAAGATATAAAAAGGATTTTAGAAGGCATTCGCGAACCCAAGCATAAGACAGGGTTTGATAGGAATATGTGGATATGGGAAGAATATGATACGGATAGCACCTATCTTTTGTCCGCTGATGTCGCCAGAGGCGACGGAAGAGACAGTTCTGCTTTCCATATTATAAAGCTAGAGACGATGGAGATTGTGGTGGAATATAAAGGAAAACCCACAATCGATGCATATGCAAACATGTTGAATCACATTGCGGCAGAGTATGGAAACTGTCTCCTTGTGGTGGAGAATGTTGGAGTTGGAATCTCAGTTTTAGATAAACTTTATGAGCTAGAATATCCAAACCTTTATTATTCGATAAAGTCGACACATGAGTTTGTCGACTCGAAGCAGGCTGAAGGTATGACAAACTCAGTACCTGGATTTACGACTTCTTCAAAAACCCGACCACTGGTTATTGCAAAATTAGAGGAATTCGTTCGTAATAAACTAATTACTGTATATTCTTCCAGAGTTGCAGACGAACTTAAAACATTTATCTGGAATAATGGGCGCCCACAAGCAATGCGTTCGTATTCGGACGATCTTATAATGGCTTTGGCTATAGCTTGTTGGGTTAGAGACACAGCACTAGAAGTTAACAAGAGGGACATTGAGTATTCAAAAGCCATGGTTGGCGGAATCATGACAACCAGAACCCATCTTAATACCACAATAGATGGACAGACTGGCCATGAAAAAGTTAAATTAGATAATAAAAAGGCAGAAGCAATGCAACAACAAAAAGAATTTTTGTGGCTATATAGAGGATAAAAATGGCAGACCAAAGAAAAAACCCTAGAAACGCGCAATCTGATTTATTCAAGAGATTAACGCGTTTATTTTCAGGACCGATAATAAGTTTTCGGAGCCAAACTGGAAGAAAAATCAGGCGCACACACTTGGACAAGTATGCGAATGTATTCAAGTCTGCTAGTGGCCAACACTTTAAGAAAACGACATATAATCCTTTCGAGCAATTGGCGGCAAATGCAATTGCAAACCAGAGACGATCCGAGAGGTATGTAGATTTCGATCAAATGGAATATACGCCAGAGATTGCTTCTGCACTTGATATCTATGCAGATGAGATGACAACACATTCAGATCTCTCATCTATGTTGAGAGTAAAGTGTCAGAATGAAGAGATATCCGCAGTCCTCAATACCCTATATGGAAATATCTTAAGTATTGATTCAAACTTGTTCGGTTGGTGTCGCACAATGTGCAAATACGGAGACTTCTTCTTGTATTTAGATCTGGATGATAAGTTCGGAATTCGTGGAGTAATCCCTTTACCATCAAACGAGATTGAAAGATTAGAGGGTGAAGATAAAACAAATCCAAATTATATACAATATCAGTGGAACTCAGCCGGCATGACTTTAGAAAACTGGCAAGTTGGCCATTTCCGTATACTAGGGCACGACAAGTATGCACCATATGGCACTTCAGTTCTTGAGCCTGCTCGTCGTATCTGGAGACAACTGGTTCTTCTGGAAGACGCCATGATGGCTTATCGTATCGTCAGAGCACCAGATAGAAGAATCTTCTATATTGATGTCGGACAGATTGCTCCAAACGATGTCGAGCAATATATGCAGAAAGTCATGACACAAATGAAACGCCATCAATATACTGATCCGGATACCGGCCGAGTCGATTTACGATATAACCCCCTCTCTATTGAGGAAGATTATTATATACCTGTCAGGGGCGGCGCTTCCAGTACTCGGATTGAGAATGTTTCTGGAGGCTCCTATACAGGAGACATCGATGATGTAAAATACCTCAGAGACAAGTTGTTCTCAGCGTTAAAAGTCCCAGCATCATATCTGTCTAGGGCAGAGGGAGCAGACGAAGACAAGGCAACTTTAGCTCAGAAGGATATCCGCTTTGCCAGAACAGTTCAGAGGCTACAGAGAGTAGTTGTGTCAGAGCTTCAGAAAATAGGCATTGTTCATCTTTATGCTCTAGGATTTAGGGGGGACGACCTCCTTAGTTTTGATTTGGTACTAAACAATCCATCCAAGATATCTGAGATGCAGGAGCTTGAGTACTGGAGCACAAAATTCGACATCGGCGCAAAAGCCACGGAAGGCTTTTTCTCTCGCCGCTGGGTTGCAGATAAGTTGTTCGGAATGTCTGAAGAAGAATTTTTACGCAACCAGAGAGAGATGTTTTACGACAGGAAATTTGATGCAGCACTGGCAGCCACGGCGGAAGCCGCCGAGGGAGGCGGTGACTTGGGTGGAGACTTAGGTGGAGACTTAGGTGGTGACTTAGGTGGAGACTTAGGCGGAGACTTAGGTGGAGACTTAGGTGGAGACTTGGGTGGAGATATTGATGTAGAGCCAGAGGCAGCAGCAGCCGAAGCCGAGGCACCAGCAGATGAAACGCTTTTGGCAGCCCCTCCCGGACATAGAGATTCGCCGCGTTCAGCAAAACCGACAAAGAAAAGCTTGGGGAAGTCCGCAAAAGGACATAAATACAATCCGGTAATTGCCGACAAAAGAGAGAAAAACGGCGCCAGAACAAATATGAAACAAAAGAAGCAAACAGGAACAAAGGGAGCAATCTACCCTGGGTTCCATGGCGCCAAGGAATTGACTAAAATGACAGTAGGAAGTGTATTTGAGAGCAAGCAATCTATTTATAACATAGAAGATTTGAAGGCGGAAGATCGTCTTTTCGAAATCAATGGTGAAGTTAGAAATTTAATGGATAGCCTAGGCTCGTTCAACCTGGAGAAAAAAGATGAAAATGCGCCATAATAAAAAAAGGAATACCGCATTTATTTATGAAACTCTCATATCGGAGTTGACACAATGCTCTCTAAACAAAGATGAAGAGAGAAGGGGCAAAATAGTTTCCCTGATCAAGGAGCATTTCCGAAAAGGAACAGTTTTGAATAAAGAGCTAGCAGCATATATGACGCTTATAGACTCAGACGGTTTGGAAAAGGATGTTGCAACGAGGCTAGTCGCCGAAGCCCGTCGAGTGCATGCATCGCTGGACAAAGAAGAAATTTTCAAAAAACAAACCGAATTGATTGGCGAAATAAACAAAAATTTCTCAAGCTCCGTGTTTTCTAATTTTGTTAATAATTATAAAAGCATGGCAACTATATCTCAGATGTTCAGTCAAACAACTCCAATAAAGAAAGTTGTTTTGTTGGAGCAGAAATTAATAGATTCTATATCAAAAACCGACGAAGGCTTAGAGGAGACTAAACACATTGATAATTTAGTCTATCGCACTTTTGCTACGAAGTTTAACGAAAAGTATAGCTCAAACCTTCTGGAAGAGCAGAAGGATCTTTTGGGACACTATATCTCTTCTTTCTCAAACAATTCTGTTGAACTAAAACTATACTTGAATGAAGAGATATCCAGGCTCAAGGATACTGTGCAAGAATCTGTAGAGGATGAAGAAATAGTTTCAGATTTAGATATGAAGAGCAAGATTAATGAAGTGCTGTCCATTCTGGATGGATATAAAAATATTCCAATTAATGAGTCTATGGTTAGAGAAGTTCTTAAAATTCAATCGCTTGCGAAGGAAATCCAATCATAATGGCAATTTTAGTTAAAATTGGAAAAGCAGCTACAGAAGAGCCTAAAAAACTGGAGCCAATAAAGATAGAATTGAACATCCGTAAGACTTTGGATGGGAATATACTAATTTTTGATCATGCCGACATCGATATTGTTGTGATGCCAAAAAAGAATAAAGTGGTGGCACTCAGCAAGGAACAAATGTCAGACATGATTTATGGAGCCCAACATCGTCTGTTTGAATATTTGCGAAAGAAAGGAGTGATTGACTTTTCTTCTGTTCAGGGCGGCAGCGTATACGGCTCTATGCAAGCCACGATGTTGGCGCCAGAGGATAGTTCAAATGTAACTCAGCATGTTATATTAAATATATCCAAGTTTATCGACGAAGAGCGTCCATATTTTGATTTTGTTCAATCGTACATGGACAAAGAAGAAGACAGGGTGATTGATCCAGACAATCTTCATTCAACAGATCTTGGCGATGTGCCGCACAGTTCAGAAAAGGGCTCCATCCGCCCAGATAGGGTTAGAGATCCTTATGGACTGGGAATGTCTCACTATTAATAGAGGTTAAGTTGGAGCTTTTAACATTCGTTCTTGCAGCCTATGGGATGACGCAACTATTATGTTACGGCACTATCTTCAAAAAGATTCGCCCCAAACATCACTTCTTCCATTGTCCAATGTGTGTGGGCTTTTGGGTGGGAGTTTTTTTGTGTGGCATAAACGGATGGACAGAACTATTTACTTTCGAACACACTATCGCTAATTATTTTGTCTTGGGCTGTATAAGTTCGGGAACATCTTATGTTTTCAACATGATGTTTGGAGATTGTGGGCTCAACATTCAACTTTCAGGAGAAGAAAATGCGAAGAATTAACATTCCAGATGTTCGTCGTTGCTGTAAGGGCTCCTAACTCACGCGGGTTGCGCCCGCATTTATTTTTTTAAGGAAATCAGACAAATGAAAATCACAAAAACAAAATTGAAGAAAATTATCAAGGAAGAATTTGAAGCTGTCATGGAAGAGAAGGGCTTTCTGGGTACCGCAGGGTCGATGATAAAGAAAGGCTTCAAGAAAGTAACAGGCTCTTATGCTGGAGACATGAAGAAGTATGATCCATGGGCTGACGAAGATCTTGCCCTGATGTGGACCGGTAGCTCTGCCCTTCTCGATGCCATAGCCCAGCAAGGCCGTGAAGATGATGTGACACTAACTTATCAATCGACTTTAAATGAAAGGGCGGCGCTATTACTCGAACTTCTGAACCAACATGATGTCGCGAATGAAAAGTTCACAAACAGAGTTGCCTCCTGGCTTGAGATGGCAAGTAATGCGTCTGATGTATACTCCTTGCGACAAGTCGCTGACAAAAATGCCATCAGGCATGTTCGCGAACAAATTAAAGACTCTTATGAGTTAGCGACAGGCCAAAGTGATATGGAACACGGCAAAGGCGCGGCACAGGAATTCCTAAGTATCATTTCTGGCGAATTCAAAAATGCAGCATCCATACATCAAGTTGTAAACGCGTTTGGCAACATACCGAGGGAGGCATCAGTTAACCCGTATGACTTGGGAGATGAGGCCAAAATAGGTGGCCACGAATTGATGAGCAAGGCAGTTGACAACTTGACTGGTGATGCTGGTGATCAGTAAAGAAATAAAGAGGTAAAACAATTAATGTCAAATAAAATGGTTTTAACTGAATACTACGCTCTCTGTGACGGAGGGGTCTGTCAAGATCTCTTAACCGAAACAGAGAAGCGAGAAATGAATGAAGGCAAGGCTTTCTATATGACTGGTGTTATGCAGCGCGCAGATGCTAAAAATGGCAATGGCCGCATTTATGGAAAAGATGTCCTGCAAAGAGAAGTCGAGAACTACCACAAGCTTGTCAAAGAAAGACGAGCACTTGGAGAGCTTGACCATCCAGACGATTCAGTTATCAACCTAAAGAACGCATCTCACCTCGTCGTTGACATCTGGTGGAACGGCGACGATGTAATGGGAAAGGTTCAGGTACTTGATACTCCATCTGGGCAGGTTCTTCAATCACTTGCCAAGGCAGGTGTCACTCTTGGCATCTCTTCCCGCGGACTAGGATCTGTTAGGGAATCTCAAGGCAATACTATAGTTGAAGACGACTTCCAACTGATTTGCTTTGACTTTGTTTCAGAGCCATCAACAACCGGCGCATTTATGATGAAAGAGCATAAAGAGCCAAACATTTTTACAAAGGCAGACAAGATTAATCGTTTGCTTAATGACATCTTGAGAGACTAATGAAAAGATCAGAACTAAAAAACATAATCAAACCACTCGTTAAAGAGTGTATAGCCGAAGCTCTGATAGAGGAAGGCTTGCTCTACACGGTGGTTTCAGAAGTTGCAAAGGGCATGTCTCCAATTATAGTGGAATCGGCAGCCCCATCGCAGCCGCAACCCCAACGACATGAGCCAGATGCCAGCATGATTAATGAGCAGAGAGTACAAAAACAGAAAGAGCATAGAAAGAAGCTTCTTGATATGATAGGCAAAAGCTCATATAACGGCGTGGATTTATTTGAGGGAACAGTACCGGCATCGCCGGATATGTCGCCTCACGCTCAAGCCTCCAATCCTTTGTCCAATGTAGAGCCTGGAGACGCAGGAGTAAATATTGACAGTTTCTTCGCCGGCAATGCTCGCCGATGGAACGCACTAAAATAGTAACCACAAGAAGGTATATATGAAAAAAGCAGTTAATGTGTCTGTGAAGGCAAACCCGCGCAAGCCGGTTCATCCCGAAAAACTAGTTCGTAGATTTATCAAAAAATGTAAAAAAGAAAAAATTGTAGAGGAAGTGAGAGATAGAAGGTACTATCTGAAACCTTCCGAAAAGAAAAGACTAAAGAGAGAAAGGGCCCAGCGAACCCGAAGAAAAGAAGATTTAAAGAGACTTAAAGACAAGTAATTCACTATTTATATAAAACAAGAGGAATATTAAATGGCAGACACTAGAACAGGACCACCGTTTTTTTACAAGCCGGGACTTCATAATGTTGGTTCATATCAGGTATCCGGCCGCCCATGGATTACTGGATCCGACGCGCATCCGGCGAATACAGAAGTACAAGTTAAATTTCCTTCTGTGGCAAAATCATTTACAGTTATTAATTTAACCGGTTCGGGTTTGGGATCATCGCAGCTTTTTGTTCATTTTGCACCAGGCAGCAGTGGCACTGAGACAATTGCTAACAAACACTATATTCCCTTGGATACTCATGAAGATTCATACACTTTTAATGTAAAATGTTCATCAGTTTATATTTCAGCCCCATCAACCAATGGACAAATTGCAAGATGGCGAATTATGGCTGAACTGACAAATATACAGACTAGCTCAATGTTTATCTTGACTGGCTCTGGCATAACTGAGTAAATAGGGGTAATTATTATGGGATTTAAATCTGGCACAGGCGATAGTAGCGGAACAAGAAGACACAGAGGCTCAATGAATGTTTCAGGCTCTGTTCGTGGGCATGAATTGTTCTTAATTCACGGTGCCTCAAACTTCAACACAGCCCTTCAGAAGTTTCTTCCAATGGGCTATAACGAAACCGAGACCGCCGCCGCCGGATATCAGAATCGTTTTGTAGCCCCATCGCGAGGAAGATGGATAAAAAGTTATGTGAGAAGCTCAGTAGCCGGCGATACATGTGACTTAAAGTTTTATAAAGCAATCGACGCGACAGCAAATCCGGCAACACTAATGGAAACAGTTCAGGTGGAATGTGCCGCCGCATCAACAACTTATGAGTTTTCTTCTACTGGTTCTTCTGGCGTTATACACTTCCAAGAAGGCGATGCCATCGCGTGGAGGTTCGATCCAGAAACCCAGCCAGATTTAACAAATTTTACTCATGTGATAGAATTATATACTAGAGTAGACATACCATAATTAAGAGCCTCCAATCTCATTACAAACCCAATCTGAAACTAAACATAGTATTTTACGAAACTGAATACTATTTATTTTGACAATTATATCTTAGGAGTGGCTCAAATATGTCGACAATGTTGGAACAAGCGTTCATTGACGCAACAGCGCTTAGAGAAGCAGCGCTTAAAAGTGCGGAAACAGAGGTGATAAACAAGTATTCCCTCGATATTAAAGAAGCAGTCTCGAAGATTCTCGAAGAAGCACCAGAGGACGAGATGGATCTGGAAGAGCCAATGGATCTTGAAGATCCCGAAATGGAAGGAGAGCCTGCCGAAGCTGGAACAATCGAAGCGCCTCTTGCCTCAACCGAGGGTGAGACTTTGTGTACTTGCCCGGACGACGAACAAGAAGTTACTGTGGATGTTGATGAGCTTCTCGCCATGGCAGATGAGCTAGAGCCCACAGAGACAGCGCCAGAAGCCGGATCGCTGCAAGAAGATGTTGAATTAGACGAAGAAATTGAACTTGATGAGGATTCATTGAGAGAATATATTAGCGGAATAATGGAGGACTGCCCAGAAGAGGAGGAAGAAATTAAGTTTATATCTCCAGAGCCAGGCGAAATGGCTCCATTGACTCCAGAAGAAGAGCGCGGCGAGCGCAGCGGCCGCAAGTCATACACCCGCGGCACGCGTAGATTGTCATCAACATCAAAGCCTCCATATTCAAGCTCCAGCGGCTTAGAAGAGAACGAGGGAGACGAGCTAGAAGAAGGTATTATGGATTATATTCCAGGTACCGCAGCATACAATATTGCATCCGAGATTGGAGACTTGGAAAGAGAAGAGGCAGAAGCCCTCAAAGCAAAGCTTGAAGCTTATATTGACTCCAAGCCGCCGGCAACAGGTCCGGCAGGCGAGCGCATCGAAACCCCGCGACTGCCCGGAGTTAAAATGGCAGGCATCACTGCCGAGAGCATTGACGAAGAAATCGATATCGACGAAGAATTGTTAGAAAAAGTAAACCTAGATGTCCAAACCGGCGGCGAAAAATTTGGCTGGAAAGGCACAGCAGATAGCCTAGTAGAATACGAGGCAGAACTAGAGGCAGCGCAACTGGAATCTACAGAGTTAGAAGAAGAAAAAGCCGAAATAGAAGAGGCAAATAAAGATTTAACAAAAGAAAATAAAGAATTTAGATCAGTAATCTTGCAAATGAAAGAGAAACTTGATGAAGTTAATTTATCAAATGCAAAATTGCTTTACACGAACCGTGTTTTGGATAGCAACTCCTTGAATGAGCGACAAAGAAAAAGAATTGTCGAGTCTATTAATAAGGCGGATTCACCAAACGAGGCGAAGGTTATATTCGACACACTTCAAAGCGCAGTGGGTACAACGGCTACAAGCCGTCCAGCACCAAAATCACTGAGCGAGGCTGTATCGCGTCCATCGTCCATTCTTTCCGTTCGTCGGGAAGAAGAAAAAGTAAATCCATATGCCGATAGAATGAAAATTCTTGCCGGCATTAAAAAGTAGTAATTAATTAATCATTAAAGGAGATAAAAAACAATGGCTATTTTAGATAAATTAACCGAAGGCATCGTCTCCCGTG
>Ga0098053_1000690_pt1 | contig 11007 bp, 12 predicted proteins | sample 15BtaG_FD_77068 | JGI IMG/M metagenome (GOLD analysis project Ga0098053, IMG submission 77068) | Marine viral communities from the Subarctic Pacific Ocean - 15B_ETSP_OMZ_AT15312_CsCl metaG | ecosystem: Environmental > Aquatic > Marine > Oceanic | place: Pacific Ocean | collected 2015-01-18 | reverse complement strand
TTACAGGTTTCATAGCATCAGCTATAAATCCACCCAATTTTTCAATTGGAACAATAGCTTCTTGTGGGTGAACATTAACCAAACCCTCTTGTGATGTGATACCGCCCTCTTGAGCTGAAGCTACAGATTTTGTACTCGTTATTAAATGCTTCATCCCAGCTATCGCACCTATTGCTAATGGTATGCCTAAACCAAATGGAATTTGTGAAAATGTTGTAAAAATACTACCCACTGCAGAAATCATACTTTTAACAGCAAGTCCTGCTAATAAACCAGTTATTACTGCAAGTAAGTTGGGTGATTCTGTTAAGTATTCTACAAAATTACCCATTCCTACAGCTATTTGTGAAATAAAAGGACCTATGTTTTCAGCTAACTGCATTCCAACCACTTTTAAATCATTAATTAATTTAGCAGTTGCTGTAAGTGCACTTTCCGGAACGATATTTTCTAAATTTTGTTGAGCTAACTCACCCTGTAAGGTTGTTAATTCCTTTTCACCAGCTACAAGTTTTTGAACTTCTGCTACACTCATATTCATAGCTTTTGCTAAAGATTGTCTTTGAAGTGTATTTAATTCATTAAACTCAGCTTCACTTCCAACTTGTTGTAATAATTCTTGTTGTAAACCCTCCAAATCTCCAGCTAATGATAATTCTCTAGCTCTTTGTAGATTTACATTTCTACCTATCATTATAGATGCTTCCATTTCAGCATTTAATGATGATTCAAAATCTAATAATCCACTAGCAGCACTAGCAACTGAACTTATTTCTATTCCAAGTTTCCTAGCTTGAACAGCAGCTCTCATAACATTCTTACCACCATCTTTTGCAAATTTAGCAAATAAATCAGTATTACCAGCTACATCACTTAAAACTTTATCAGGAGCTACATCATTAGCTTCAGCCAAAGCCACTGTAGATTTTGATAGGTTCATAGCTTGTTCAGCACTCAAACCTTGTGTTTTGGTAAATAATCCAACTAATGTTGCACTATCTCCTACAGATGTTCCAGTAGATTTAGCTAAATTAGCAACTTCATCAGCCATACCAGCAGCTTGAGATACTCCCATTCCAAAATTATTAGCTATAGCTGATGTTGTAGTCATAGCTTCAGCTGAAGTATATCCTAATTTAACAAATTCTTGTGATGCTCCAGCTAATTCTTGTCTAAACTCAGTTACACCTATAGCTCCAAATTGATCGGCTATGGCTTCTTGTTGTGCGTTAAATGTCAGTAATATAGCAACTGCCGCTGTTAATGGATTAGTTAAAAATCCACCAATTTTTGAACCCATTCCACCAAAAGCAGTATCTATTTGTGATGCTGAACTTAATAAGGTATCACCAAAATCTTTAGCTTTTCCTTTTAAATTATCCCACTCTTCCGATGATTCTTTAATTCCTTGTGTAAATTCATCTTGACCCTTTAACATAGAAATTTGTAAACTTCTAAATGTTTTTGTTAATTTATTTTTAGATGTAGCATATTTAACACCAAGTAAAGCTGCTTTTGATTGATCGTTGGCTAAATTTTTATTATCTTTTGAATACTTAACACTATTACTTAAATCATTTGACATATCTTTAGATGCATTTGCTATAATACCCATACCAGTCGATAACTCACTAATATCAATATCATTAAGAATGTTATTTATTTGAGCGGCTGCATCTTTTACCTCATTCATTCCAGCTACAGTATCTTTTCCAAATATTTTATCTTTAGCCATTCATATTCCCTTTAAAGTTTTCCTTTAGCGTAATCATCCAATACATCTTTTACAGTCATTTTTTTGGGTGGTTTTCTAGGAGGTTTACCATCAGCCTTTCTAACTTTATTTATTGCAGAGTACATTTTATCAATTGCGCTGTTGAATTTATCAACAGATTGTTCAATATCTTTTGTAGCTTGTTTTGTGGATTTTACTTTTTTTCCAGTTACACCTGTAAAAAGTCCTTTAAAAAAAGAAGATATTATATCTTCTGATAAAATATTTTTAAAATCCATATATGATTTTTTCTTTGACATAAAATTCTCCATTAACTCATATATAAATATTAAAGATATGGAAAATTAACCACCAAATCTTGATTTCATATTAGGTGCTTTAGATTTCTGTTGAGATTTTTTGATTTCATCACTTTCTTTTTGTTTTGTATCTGATAACTTTTTATAATAAAACTTTCTCAAAAAAACTGGCATATTATAAACATCCGAATGTGTGAATCCAGTACCAAAATAAATTAGTTCAAAAACCTCATTATGAATTTGTGGTTTGTGTTCAGGACTTAGGCCAAAAAAAGTTTACCGTCATTGGTATATCTACCTCGACAGTATCTCCTTCCATATCTATTTCTTGTTTTAATTCAATATCTGGAGAAACTTTATTAATATATTTTCTTAATTCTAAAGAATCTCTTGAAAGCATATTTTGAACAAATTGAGTTATCGTATTTTCATCACCATCACCATTTACAGATGTTATGGTATGTCGTAATCTTGTAGTTAATTCAGGACTAACTTGAACACCTGTTTTCTTAACACCTTTTAATTCAGATTCAATTAACTTTTCTTCTTTGCCTGTAAGTAGTTTAAAAGTAATCTTAACTTTTGATGCTGACAATTGCATTTCAAATTTATTACCTTTAACACCATCAGGCATTTTCTTAAATGGGCAATCAGCCAAATTAAAAGTATGATTAAATGTTTTATTTGTATTTGGATTAATTACTTCACATTCATATTCTGAACCATAAGCTAAAATACGAGATGCTACCATAACAGCATTTTTATCCCCTAAAACCAAATCATCACATTTGACACCTTCTGTAACGATTAATGAATCCAATAATTTATCAATCACTAAACCCTTTTTGATAAGATTTTGAGATGTTAAAATATCTTCTTCTCTTGCTGTCATATATTTGATTTCAATTTTACCATTTGAGATTGGTGAATCTTTTGGATATACTTTACCTAAACTTGGTAAATCTATAACCTCACTGTGATATTGTTTATTATCAGCCATTTATAACCTCCTATACTTCTAATGCTCTCCTAAACCAACCAAATAAGAATTTCTCTTGTTCTGGTTTTTTGTTTACAAGATCATAGTAATGTTTTAATCTATAACACCTAACCCTATTATCACAGGGTTTGTATTTTTGTATTGCTTTAACAGTTTGTGTACCAAATCCACCATCTACTTTTAAGTTTCCACCCTTTGAGTTGACAGCTCTTTGTAATACTCTTACTGCTGTACCTCTTCCTTGATTGACACACATATCAAAGTATATATGTCTTAGATTTTCGGGTAATTGAGGTACTCTATTTTTTACCCAATAATCATCATAGTAAATTTTTTCTGCTTCTTCTTTTGTTAGATTTTTTATATCAACATCTGGATAGAATCTTTTTGTGATGCCGTATTTAGTTTCGCCACCAAGATCGTTCGGGTCATTTACATAACCACCTTCATGTTCTAATAAAACCTCTATTATATCGTCAAACTTTGTTAGCATTATCTATTAGAATTGTAATATAGCGTAATCATATCTCAATGTCATTGTAATCTCAACAGGATCACTAGAAGCGAAATCCAAATCTCCAAAATTAGCGGCTTGTATATAAGCACCTTTTAATGTCCACTCTTCAACTTTATCGCCTACTGGACCTAATACATTAAATGTTACATCTTTTTTATAGAAATCTGAATATCCATCTCTACCTGTAACTGATTCATGAGATAATCTCACCCATTCCATTACTGCTTGAGCAGCTGAAGGAACAACTGGATCATATAGAGTTACATCTAAAGTTTGCCATTTCCCTTTACCTTTAATATAACGAGTAACATTCATATGTTCAAGGGTAACTTCTTCAAAATCTATTTGAGGTCTATTCGCTGTTTTAATCAAATAAGCTGGAATACCATCAATTTCCATTATAAACCGATTTTTTAGTTTCGGTTCAAAGGGTGTAAACATTATATCATTAGCATCAATCAATTCTGCCATTATTTTTCTCCAATTATTATTTATTGGTTACATAATTTCATATATAAATATCTACAAAGACAAAAAACCATCAAATAAATGATGGTTTTCTGTTTGTATTATTATTTATCAATCATTTTTATTCAGGAAATGCAGCACCTGTAGGTTGTACAACAAAATCCAACACTATGAACTCTGCAGTTCGTGTAGGTTGTAAGAATAATTGTCCAACTAATTGATTTCTATCAATAACATCAGGTGTGTTATTTGTAGCATCCATTACAACTTTAAAAGCGGTTAAACCACTTTGAGCTTGTACTTGTTCTAAATATGGATTAACAATATTTAAGAAGCGATTTCTTAATTTAGAATTGTTTTGTTCAAATAACAAGAATCTTGAACTTGAAGCGATAAACTTCTTAACTTTAATCAACAATCGTCTTACATTGATTCTATCTAAAGCACTTGCTTTTTTCTGTAATGTTTTTTGTCCAAACACTGTTACCCCTTGTCCAGGGAATGTAGCAATTGGATTAACATTTGAATCATATAAGTCATCTCTGTTTCCTTGTGTTAATTTTCGTTCAGCTTGTATCGCAGTATCTATCCCACCACGATTCAATCCAGCAGGAGCAAACCAGGGGTGAGCCACTTTATCATTGAAAGCGTATATCCCACCAATAGCAACAGATGGTGGCACCCATCTTTGTACCCCAACTTGTGAATCAGGAACTTTAATCCACGGCCAATACATAGCTGCGAAGTTTGAATCTCTGGTCTCTGCTTGAGTTGTAGTTACTTTTAATGTACTATCATGTGGAACAGGATCTAAAATAGCGAAACAATCACCTCTACTTTCACATACATCTATGATTTTACTAGCAATTGATGTATGTGTATTAGCAATAATACCAGGAGCCAATATAAGATTTATATCATATTCATCTTGATTAGATAATAAATCAAGAGCCTCTGAATAAGCAGCTCCACCATTAGCTGTTGTTAAATCATCTGGTGTGAATCCTTGTGTTTGTGCATCAATAGTCTCATAGAAATTAACAGCGGCTGTTGAAGTACCATTTTGATTTCCTAAAGAATCAAATCCAGCATATCCATCTAAACCACCACCAAAACCACCATTCAGTGAACCACTACCAATTGCAGGTAAAGACATAGAATTTGCAGGTGTTGTAACATTACCATTTTCATCAAGATACTCTGGTGTAACATTTATATTATGAACAGTTACATATTTAGATTTTGGTGCGGAATCTCCGGTTAATTGAAGATATTTAGTTGTTCCATCTGTTCGAACAATATACCTTTGATCACCAATAACTTTACCAATATAATTGGTTGTTTTAGGATCTAAACTTACATTATTAAATGTTTCAAGTATTTGTTTTCTTTTAATATTATCATTACCAGCTCTAATTAATAAATTAAATGTACCTTTTTTTGGATTGTTACTTACAACTTCAAATCTGATATTATGGGTTGAACCAGAAAGAAGTAAATTATTTGTTGTAGCAGTTGAATCAATATTATTCATTATAGTACCATCAGCTAATGTTTTTAATTGAAAAGCAGTTGTTGAAGTTCCAGCGGAATCAGTACCACCACCTATAATAAATCCATCACTACCACTACCAGCAGCCGGAGCAGTTCCATATGTACTTGGGGTGGATGTTGATGATGTCACAAATGTAATACCATTTAAACTTGTTCCTGCCGATGATGCTGTGAAACCAAGTTGTCCATTTGATTGTGAAACAGCAGTTACACTTATTCCACTAACAGCGTTTATTTCGGATACTAAGTTTGTAACCTGTGTTGATAATGTTGTACTACCAGCAAAGAATCTAATTGAATCATCAGAAGCATCACCACCACCATCAGCTGATGCTATGAATGTGTATGCAGTACCACCTTGTGTTATTTTATATCTTTCTCCAAGTGCTGATGTTACAATAGGCATCGAACCAGTTGCTGTATTTACACCTGTTACCGAAGTAGAACCACTTGTTTGAATACTAGCAGTAGCCGGTCCAACTGTTCCATCCATTATTCTAACAACAGTTAAAGTATTTGAATTTTTTAAATATTGTTCAGCAGTATGTGATGTTAAGTATTGATATGAATTTGAACCACTTTTGAATGCATCTCCGAATTTTTGTTGAAATTCAGAATATGATGTTACTACAGTGGGTATTCCTGCGGGACCTTTTACGGTTGGTCCAATTAAAGCTGCCCCTATATCAGCAACTGCAGAAGGTAAAAATGACTGGTCTATCTCATTTGTAAACACACCTGGAGATATAATTTTCTCTGCCATCTTGTTTCTCCTAATTTATTTTATTTTAATCGATTAAAATTATACCTGTGTAGGTATATAATTTCATATATAAATATGTATCAAAAACCTCAAACCATCAATATTTATTTAGATGATTTAAAAATTCCACTCTCTGGATCTAATGTTCCATCACCATATTTTTTAGAAATGCCATCAACAAAATCTTTTTCTTCTTTTTGTGTTGTTGTAAACTTTTTTAAAAGTTCTTCTTCTAATTTATCAACAGCTTCAACTTGTTGGTCTATCTTTAATCTATTTAAAGCAACTTGTCCAAGTTTTTGTTGTATTTCTAAGTAAGTTTCTTGAATTTTGGATATTGTATCCATTTCCTCTTTGGTGAATTTTGTATCTTCAGCCATTGTAACCTCCTGTTGTTATTAACCTATTTGTGTATCTGTAGCATCACCCTCAAAACCGAATATAACTTCGGTTGGTTTCAGCCTCTTTTGTATTTGTGAAATTTTATTTGTAACCACTGAATTTGTATATTCTGGTAGTAGATAAGCGCTTGTATTAACTGAAAATGTAGATTTTATTAATCTTTCTGCACCAGCACTTATTTCCGAAGCATCTGATATTGAATCTACAGTACATAAGAACTTATATTCTTCACTATCTCCCCAATAAGTATTACTAAACTCAACAAATTCTTCAACTAATGTATTCATTTGTTCTATAAATGCTGTTAATAATACAAACTCATATGTAATATTTACAAAATTTGGCATTGATGTAATTAAATTTATATGAGCTGGAGATCTACCAGTTTGTACAGAAAATCTATCATATCTATTTTCCTTACTCCATTGTGTTTGTCTTGTAAAATCTGAATATTTTCTTTTAACATCATGCTCAAATCCTTGTGACATATTTGTATTTTTATCAACCGATGTTCTTTTTAATACTATCGCAGGTAAGATTAGAGAATTATTTTTATCTCTTAAAACTCCTCGTTTTCTAACATTAACCCACCGTTCTTCATTCCCATATAAAACAGGAACTTTTATTTGTTCATTAGCCTCTCTTAAAGTTGGTTTAATAACATTTTTAACATGTGTTATTATAGATGTATCAACATCTTTTAAAGTAATAGAATAATTTTTATCAAAATTTAAACCTGGTGTATAAGATTCAGCAGCATTACCTCTACCCGTAGTTCCCCTTTGGGATATATGTTCACCTCTGTTTACTGTAGATTTATTTACAACTTGTTTATTTGTTATTCTATCAACTGACATTATTTATTTCCTCTAAAAAATTTATCAACTAATTTCTTACCCACATATACCACTAACACAACACCAACTATCGTTAGAACATCGATTAGATGACTTCCTGAATCTGATTCTATCGTTCCTATAGCAGTTTGAATTTTAAGTTTTTGTATAGATTTAGTTGGTGTCATTGCTGTTAAAGTTGAATCTTCTATGATTGATTCTTTGTTCATTTGTTCATCCTTCTAAATCTTTTCAACTTATTCTTGTTGTTTTTCACTCTACCATATGTTACTTCTGATTTAACCGCGTTTTGGTCAACCATTGATATAGCTATCTCTCTTTGAATATCTACTTCAACTGCTTCAGTTCCAGTTTGAGATTTTGTTCCATTTAAGTTGTCAAGTTTTCCCATCATCTTACCCATCATTTCTTCCATTTTGAGATTTCCGTTTGGTTCTGATGGTGCTTGATACACTCTCTCATTATAAATATCATCACTAACATCTTTTGTGTTTCCACTAACTTCCTTTTCAACTTTAGGTTCAGGCTTGAAATTTGGGTGTTGAGTATCATATTTTTTTACAATTTTATTTGTTATGAGTTGAATACCCATTATAATGGTCTCGATTCTATTTGTAAATTAGATAATCTTGATCTATGAGCCGTAGCATTTATATTATGCCTAAATCCTTGATGTCCAGCTATTAATTGTGGTTCTGTTACAGAATTTATTTCCCAAAAATGTTGATTCCAATCTACAACATCTCCAACCTCAGGAAAGAAATCTAATGAACCACTCGATAAATTATTTCTTTGAAAGAACATATCAATTGATGAATTTACATCAGCAATACCATCTTCATAAGTGGTTTCAGGTTCATTATAATTTAACATACAATTTACTCTAAATCCAACATTATAATATTTTGTAGAAGATTCACCATATACATTTGCATCTGTACTATCTAGATCTATTTTATAAATATCAACATATTGACCTAATACCTCATCAATGAGCTCCTCATTCATTGAATCAATAAGATTAATTTCTTTCTGTGGTACAAAAAATGGTTTAGTTGATGACATATATTTATCCTATGTATATTGGTAATGGTGCTTTATTCAACACCTGTTGTTGAGCTTCTGCTACTTCTTGTTCTTTCCTAGCACCTTCAGATAATGATACTGATTCTAAAAATTCTTTTAATTCTTCTAAAGCATTTGCCTTTTCTTCTCTACCCTCTGATTTTAAATTCTCACCATCCATCGAAACTTCACCATTTGGAAGTGGTAGTGAAGCGTATTTACTTCTTATTATTCCTAACAATTCTTTTGCTAAAGCTAATGTGAATTTCCTTATCCATTGTCTGCCTGATGCATTTATTTCTGAATATGTAATAAATTTATAAGGTATGTTAGATGGATCTGATACTTTTGAATTTGTATATGTTCTTGTTACACCCTGCTTATCTTCTTTTACATAATATTGAAAATAAACCTTATTACCAGCATCATCACTTGTAGGTCTTGGAAATATTCTAACTTGATTATTGATTAACTCAAATGAATATGCTGATTTTCTAATTAAATCATTTGTTTCTATAGCATTTGCTCTAGCTAAATCATATGATATTGGTCTCATTATGTAAGAAACTGCTGGTGATACATTACCCATACCAAAAGCATCTGCTAATTCTAAATTATCATATGAACCGGCGAATGGATCGTAGAATTTAGATATAGCTGCTCTACCATAATTGAATATTCTTTGAATTTCTAATCTTTTATTATCATGAGAACCAGTTAAATTAGCTTCTGATTGTAAATCATAAACTTGTTTTGAACCTGTAATGGTTATTGAACCTGTATGCATTGTAACACCACCACCAACATTTACAGATTCACCATATTGTTCCGATAAAAGAAATGTTGTTCCCATATGTGGCGCTTCTGGTTCATGAGAACCCATATCACCTAAAGTTGAACCACTTTGTCTAGCAGTTGAACCATAATGTTCCCACATCCAATTCTTTGTATTATAGTGATTTATTTGTTGTGAGTATTCTGAAACAGCTTCTTCAAAGCAAGCCCATATCGAACCACTATTAAATTCAAGTTGCATAACAGGATGTCCAAGTTTTCTTGAAACATATTTTGCTACCTGAACCGATTCCGATATAAATGAATTGTCAGCATCATATATTCCATATGGTGTTGGTGTAGCACTTGTAGTGAAATTTGATAGTGTTGGATCTGTGTATATAAAATCAAATTTTGGCATTTATTTCTCCAAGTAGAGTGTATTATTCATCATATATAAATATCTTTATAAAACAAAAAACCCCTTAAATTAATAAGGGGTTTATGGATATAAAAAAAGAGTGGAAATAAATCCACTCTTTTTTATTGTTTTTGACTATTATTGTTATAATACGACTTAAATTAAATGTAAATCTTTAACAAAGACTTTACCGTAAAATTCTGGCCGGATCATTTTCTTAGCATATCGTGTCATGACGCCCTTGCGAGGAGTGAAGTCACTTGGATCATATACAAGAGGAGTCATAATCAATGGAACATATGGTGAATAAACAGCACCTGTTTCAAGGAAGTTTGCACCTCTAAATCCAACTAAGATTGTATTCTCAGTCATATATGGGTTTTTGTAAACAGTATATCTACTATCTACAGCACCTACTTTACTAACACCCATAGCGAATTGTGTTACACTTGAATCGCCACCTGGAGTTGAATTATATCCTGGAAGTGATTCTAAGATTGTAGCAACTTTCGGAGATACAACAACAAAGTTAGCACCACCACGAAGTGTTAATCTGTGGATTTCATTAGATACAGATGTAATTTTCTGAACTAATGTTTGATACCACTCAAATCGTGTGCCGTAGAATGTTGTAATATCCCAAGCAGCTTCATTAGTACCAGTACCATTATAATCCTCACCTGGAGTAGCAGACCAATAAGCAGTTGTTGTAGCATCTGAAATCAACATATCAAGAATTTCTAAATCAATTTCCATTGAGATATATTCTGATAACATTGATGTTAACTCAGCTTCAGCATCTACACTATGATAAGCGTTAAGATCCTGTGCTAATTCAGGTGTCCACACTGCTTTCAACTTACGAGTTTTAGCAACGATTGCTGAACTTCTAAGTTGTAAGTCAACTTCAGGTATTTTCAATGAATCTGTATCACCCGCACCTGTTGTATCTTCAAAATCACCTCTTGCAGCTTCAGTTGGTGCTACATTATAAACAAGTTTAAATTCAACTCCATCCATTGTAGCTTTATCTGCCATAGAACCAGAGAATACCATAACAGCGGCACCAGCACTAGTACAAGTACTAAACTGTGGCAATAAATCCCACGATGCAGCTGCAGCTGAACAAGATACATTAAAAGACCTAATAGC
>Ga0098053_1000686_pt1 | contig 11026 bp, 7 predicted proteins | sample 15BtaG_FD_77068 | JGI IMG/M metagenome (GOLD analysis project Ga0098053, IMG submission 77068) | Marine viral communities from the Subarctic Pacific Ocean - 15B_ETSP_OMZ_AT15312_CsCl metaG | ecosystem: Environmental > Aquatic > Marine > Oceanic | place: Pacific Ocean | collected 2015-01-18 | reverse complement strand
GAACAATCACAAGCTCCTTCAGATAGTGATGTGTTACATCCACATTCTAATTCTTCTGCATCTCCACCACAATCGCCAAGGCAATCTTCTCCGACAACACAATTTCCATCACAATCATAATTACCACATTCATAACCCGGAGAACCATTACAAGAACCACCACATTGACCACAATTATCTTCAACATTTGGTGTAACGCAATCACATTCAGTACCAGATTCATAATCACTACATTCAGATGTTTCTATATAATCACCTGGTATAACAACATTAGATGAACATCCTGTAATAGTTGTATTTTCATTTGTACAACAAATCCCACCATCTGATAAATACCAAGTTCCAATAAATCCACTACCACCACATTCACCACATTCGTCATTTACATTACCAGCGCAATCACATGCGCCATCTGCAATTCCGTCACCATCACATACACCACAGTCATCGTTTTGTACAGAACCTCCACAAACTCCTAAACAATCTTCAACTGCTTCATTTACACCACCACAAGTACCATAACAATCATAATTATCATCTAATTCTTCGCAACCACCCACAACAGAACAAGGATATAAACAACTCCCATCATCTACATTTGCATCTGAATTATAATTACAAGCAGTGTCATCCGTACATCCAGTAATACATACACCACCGCTTCCATCCCAACAATGATAATCACCATCAAAGGTGGTAATTATTTCACTTATATTATAACAATATTCATCATCAAACACTACATAATACACATATTCGTCAAGTTCACATCCGGGGTAATCACCACCACCACCACAAGAATTATCAATTTCTACAAAGGTTAGAACATCCCAACAACTTGCGGGTGTATTATCGTCATCACAATAATAAAATTCACCACCATCCGCGGCTCCATAATCACCAGTACATTCATCATTATCGTGATAACAAGTATTCCCATCAGGACAGTCTTCAGCTGATGTATAATTACAGTCAGTTTCAGTTTGACATACGGGTATGTGTTTGTTTACTATAGTAAAATCTTGAGTTTCTGTAAAAGATACAATACCACTATCCCAATCTGATTCATAATCTGGATCTGGATTATGATCTGTTCCATATGCATTTACATCACAACTGACGGTTATACTACCACCTTCTGTTATATTTCCTATAGATATTGTATTGTTACTTATAGATACACCACTCAACCCATCAGTAATACTACATTGAGTACTACTATGAGTTGTGTTACCATCTAATGTATATGAAACATCCAAATCATAGTCAGCAGTTGCATCAGGAAGGCTGTCATCTAAACTTGTACTCCCATCTACATCTATTGTAATATTAGTTACATCTGGTGGATATACACAAACACCACTTTGAGGTCGAGTACAGTCCTCTCCATATGAACTCTGACAAGGTTCGTTATTATTAGATGCGTTTTCATCAATACACCCATATAAATCTGTATCTGTTATGGATATAGTTTTTGTATCTGTTAATTCATTTCCATCATTATCATATATAGTTGATGTTTCATTTGTACCTGTAACAGTTATATCAACTTTTAGACATATATTATCTAAATCAGAACCTGAATCGATTATATTTTCAACATTTACACTTACAGTTGCTGAAGATGTACCTGATAATGAAACTACACCCGTTACATCATTTTCCGATGGGCAACTACCACCATAAACCATAGACCAATTGTATGTTGCTGTTGAACCATCAAGTAATTCTAAGTCGGTTGTGAAAAATGTTGAACCATCATCGTTAGCATTGTATTCTGTTCCGGTAACTGGAACTATTTGAGAAAAAGTAGCATTCGGGTCTAAAGTTGGGAGTGTGAAGTTTGGTGTTAAAAATCCAAAATTAGTTGTGGTAGTTCCAATAGTTCCAATGGTTGATGTTGTATAAGTTTGTCCTTGATATATTAATTGAAACGAAATTATACTTCCAGCATCTGATTGTCCTTGAATACCAACATAACCACCACCATAATAAGTTACCACAGTACTCGATGAAATATCATCACCATCATCAAATACTTTTATAGTAAAAGAAGATGTGGGTTCAGTTGAATTTATAGTTAAAGGTGCGAAATATCCAAAAAATGTTATCATTAATTAACTCCCCACTTTATAAAACCATCAGGAGATTCGTCAGGTAAAACTATGACATAACCCTTACCCGGTTCTAGTAAAAAAGTTTCACCTAATATATTATTCCAACCCGGTGGAACGAATGGTGGAAATCCTGGTATGTAACTTAAAATTTGATCCTGATTATAATCATAAGAATTATGTTCAATAGAAGTATTCACTGGAATATCCAATCTAGCTGATTCTGGATTTTCATCAGGATTTTCAGCATAAAAACTAAGTGATACAATATTATCTTGTCCAGTTCCTTGTTCTATCACAACATTACTATCAGCATTAAATCCTATAAAGTTTCTACCGGGTCCTACCTGTATAGCTGGTGCTTCGGGAGTACATTCAGTTTCTAAAATATATTCTTGATAATCTTCACTAAACCCTTCCCAATTATCAGGACACATCATTGATTTAAAAACACAACAAGATTCACCACCTAATACAAATTCACCACCAACAGTACATCCATCAGAACCTTCTTCATAATTGCAAGCATCTACATTTGGACAACCGTAGTCGTAAGATGGGAATGTATCATATCCATAATCTTCACAATTTTGACTTTCATTAAATGGATTATTTGGGCAGATTAAAACTTGCACTTCAACTTCTTCAAACGAGTTTGAATTATCCCAACAATCTAATGGTATTTTTGGAGTGTTGCAGTCACAATAACCTTCACCTACACCTTCACCATTACATACTCCACATCCATCTTCGACAGCTGTTCCACCACAGTCTCCATTACAGTCCTCACCTACAATACAGTTTCCATCACAATCATAGTTTGGTTCTGGACCGTCACCACCGCATTCACCACATTCATCTTCAACAGCATCTCCATTACATACATTGTTACAATCTGTTATAGCTCCTTCACCATCTTCACAAGTACAATATTCATTCGGAGACCAGCAATCTGGTAGAATCCCACAAGGTTGATCTGGATACACTTCCAAACATTCATCACACACACAATTATAATCTGGAGCACCACATTCATAATTATCACCACCACAGATACCACAGTTATCAACAACTAATTCACTAAAACACATTTCATCACATCCCGTCTGAGGTCCAGTACAACAATTTCCACCACTATCGGTTATATGAAACCCACCACATACACCATTACAATCTAAACCTGGACCCGTACCCCCATTTTCTGTACCAAGATTATTACCTTCAGCTATACAATCTCCATTACAATCATAATTTAAATTTGTAGGATATGTGCATGTTGTAAGTACATTAGCAGAATCGTTATAATTACAAGCATCTGGATCTGTACATCCTTCTATATCTATTGTATCAGTAAGTTGGATATAATTTGCTACATAACCATCACATGGATTTTCATTCCCACTATCGCATAATTCATAAATTATGTCATCATCACATAATCCAGTTGAATTTGAATCCAAACAACATTCTACTACATCATCATTACAACATCCTATATCTGCATTAATTTCAGAAGAAAATTCTGAATAAATACAACAATCACTACACGATTCGGCACCTTCAGTACTGTCATAGTTACAAGCCGTATTATCTGTACAAACACCCGGTGGTGCTGGTGGTTCTGGTTCTATAATATATGGAGACCAATCGAGTTGCCTGTTGTACCACTCCGGCCAATTACAACTAACGGTGTACCAATCACATGATGATTGACTGGCATTAGCACTACTTCTACACACGCTTTCATGATTATCCCAATCGGAACATGGTGCGGGTGGTTGATCAAAATCACTAACATCATCTACACACACACTCCTCATAGGATCCCAAGAACATCTATTATACCCATCACATTCAGCTTGATCATTAGTATTAAAACATTTACTATAACACCCTTCCGTTTTATTTGAATTTTCACAACTATTTTCATCATCATTATCAGCACACACGAAGTCATTTACATTATCAGATGTAGAGGTGCCGCGCGTGCATTGAATATCACCACCTGGATGTGTTTCACCGCCAGCATTAATCCAATAACCTTTACCTTGTACTGGATTATTTAAATTACCAGACCAACCATCAACTGTATTAAATAAACCAACACCTTGACCAAGTAAGAATATAACTTCTTCACCCACACCTAATTCAATATTACCTTCGGTAATATTATCTGCTATATTTTCTAATACTATTTGAGTCGTATGAATATCGTGTATTGATGAACTGTCCACAATATATGTAGGATTATCATAATCACCATCAAAATCATTTGGATTTATCGGACATGATATTAAATTATTACCAAAATTTAACCATTTTACCCAATTCATAGCATTATACATATCACTGGCATTTCCTTCTATTTCAAATGTCAACGGATCAATTGATAATGCTTCTCTAAGATTAATCCAATAACCGTCTGTATTACTAAGGGAATTTAAATTCCCTGACCAACCATCAACTGTATTAAATAAACCAACACCTTGACCAAGAATAAATTCAACCCTTTCATCAACATTGATGGAATCACCACCGGGTCCAACTTTACCTTCACCCAATACAGCTAATGTACTTTTATTATCTAGTAAATTCAACCAAGGGAAACTAATAAGATTATTACCAAATCCTAAGTCATATTGAATAGTAATCATTGTTATTTATTTCCTCTGTTATTATTTCGTGTGGAAACATTTCGTTTTCTAACTTTTACTGGATTTACATTAACTCTATGATTTATATTAACAGACGCCGTTGATTGACTAAAATTCTTATCTGAAAATTCTTCAGGTTCTGTACCAACCGTATATCTTAATGGATATTTATTTCCGTACCTATCTACCAAGAAAAATACAATACCAACTCCATCATATTCCGAATATCCAGTAGGATACCCATATAAAGAATTTTCGCCAAGATGATCTTCTGTTGTATAATCTCTCCCATTTACTACCACAAAATATGTTCCTGTTCTTACTTGAAATTTACCCCAACCTATAAATCTACCTATCCTACCCCATATAGTTGAATAACATTCTATTTTATAATTTCTAAATTGTAATTGTTGTGTGAATCTAAATTCATAAAAAGCTTGAGTAGTTGAAGACCAGGGGTCAAGATGTGTATATTCCACCCATACATCATCAATTGGTGTTGGTGGATTTGGGTTTATAAATTCATTATCATTGATAGCCATAACCAATAATCATCCTTTAAGATTTATCTAATTTAAAACCACGAGCGCGAATCAAATCTGACTTGGAAATTATTTCCACTTTACATTTAGCACCCAATCCGGAATAATGTTTATAACTAGCATCAGCTAATTGATTCCATCTCCAATAATCTGGGTTAGCTAATACTCCAGTATTCGACAACGATACCTCTTCATCAATACCTGTATTAAAATTAGCAACAATAAAATACCATTCATTTAAATCAATTGGAATATGAGTGTAGTTAAATGCATAATTACTATTTTGTTCTAATGCTGGACCTTCTGTTGTTGTATCTAATCTATCACCAAATTCAGATCCATTAATGGTAGGTTGACTTGTACTCTGACCAAAATTCATTCCAACGTGTGAATCTCTAATAGCATCATCTACATCATTAACAACCAATCTCACAAATCTTTCCTGGTCACCTTCAGAAAAGAATCCATTCGATTCAAAATTTGATGTATCATTATAATCATCTTTATTCACAATAAAAGTTTCTAGTGTAAATCCAAATGGGTTATTTTCTCTCAATGGATTTCCGAAATTAAATAATGTACCACTACTAACCTTATCTAAAAATTTAACCCACATTGTTATTGTAAAACCATCAGTTAAAAATTTTGGATTATCCTTATCATCACCCATTATTCCAATATCATTACCTTCTTTATTTCTTACAATGATTGCTTGATTAAGATGTCGTATTTTTATATGACCTGAAGATTTATGTTCGTATTCTGGTCTTTCATCTTCCCCCTGCGTTTCTAATGGTGTATCAATATCTCTTAAAAATGTATCTATATCTGACCTTAAACCTTCGAGTGTTTTTTCAGGTGGATTTACTTCTGTAGAATCACTCGATAGCCTTACAATTGAACCATCTGAATTAGTTGTTATATCGTGATTAGTTGTATAATCAGTTTCATCATTTGAATTTAAAAAATGGTCATTAACCCCATCATCATCATAATCATCATCCCAATTTGGTAAATCACCTTTTAATCTATGATACGATGTAAAGAAATTATCTATTTCTTGTTGTCTTGTTTTTGACTTTGGAATTAATTCAAAGATTTCTGTATCTAAAATTTCTTTTGCTTTTGATGGATCTATTTCTGTATATGATGTATTGAAACCTACCAATTGACTTAGGATTGATAGTAAACCTTCATCAACATTTATATAATTTATAGCACACATTTCTGGATCATTAAAATTGAAGAAAATTATTGGTCCACCTTGATTACCAAATGTTTCTGAGACACACGCCAGACCCTCGGTGCATGCATCGCCACAACTTTCCTCTGATTCATAATTAACTTGACTGTCAGTGTCAGCCGTATTATCTAGACAATACCAATAGTCGATATTATCATTTTGATAAAGCATTACATCAGGAAAATAATCATAACCACCATCTACATCATCTTCGGCTAAACATTCAACAATACTTTCAACAGTATCATTAAAAGATAAATGTGAATGAGAACCTTCATTATATAAAACAATTTGTTGATCACTATCTTCAAGAATGTCAGTTGTAAATTGACCATCAGCACCCACATGCCTTCTATACAAATCAAGATTTACATTTCCATTAGTAACAATCGTATCAATTAAAGCCTGTATAAATTGTTCTTTAACTTGTTGTTTCGTAGCCATAACCTATTCCTTACCTTACTACTTTAAATTCATAATCATCATCAAAAATTAATTCCTGCCCATCGTTTGTTTTTAGTTTCAATAGTATTTTATATATTCTATTTGGTTGAAATGAATCTAACCACTGTGTGAAATAACTACCACTAACATCACAACTTAAATATGAATATGTGTTTGTAAAATTATCTTCAAATGGAACAATTGCTTCACCCGTCGCAACATCTATGATTGAATAACTACCACTTGTTTCTGGCACATAAGATTGAGAAACTGTTTGAACTGATGTTGAAAATGTTTTTTGAATGTATTTCTTTCTAGCACCAACCCTAAACTTTACCTTTTCTGTTTCTCTATATCTTTCTTTCATTCTATATACATAGAGAAAATTATCATCAGTTCCTTCAATAGCCATTTCAGTTAAACTACCTGTATTTGAACCTGTTGCTGGTAAGTGGTTATCCCACCTGACTTCTAATTTTGGTGGATATATTGTATGTGTATTTGATGAAAAGAATTTTAATTGACCAAATGTTGTTGAATCTGTTTCTTGACTTCCACTAAATCTTAACAACATACCGAAGTTTTGATTTGTACCATCCAACCAATTATTTACAATATCAGTTACATCCATATTAATATCAGGTGATTCATATGAAAATGATTGAGAAGCTTGATTACCACTACCACTTATGTATTTACTACCGGCAGTTGCCCAAGCAGTCTCTGATGAACCTGGAAAGTTATTCCTATTATCCCAACTAACGCCCGTTGTTACTTTTGGATTATCACCAAACTTTCCTGTCCCTTCATCCCAAGATTCTGATAATGGAAATGCTGATAATTTATATTCAGTTGATAATTCTTGTGTTCCTTCGGTTTCAAATAATCTTAAATAATATTTAGGACTTGTAATATCACCATTAGCAACTGACTTTGAAATTTCTGTTAAATCAAATTGAACTAAGGCTCTTGTTTGATAATCAAAACTACTATTAAAGAAATTCTTCTTTATTTCAATAACTTCATCTTGTCCAAAGTTTTGGTCTTTTTCTGAAACGCCTGTTGTGGGGGCGTTTGAACCACTTGAAATCCACGAATCTTTTGATGGGTAAATAAAGTAATGCATATTGTTATCTCACTATTCCTTTTATGTTTTCGTTTGGATTTTTTAATTCAAATACTGCAGGGGTTGTTGATGGTAGTATTACACCTTCGCTATTTTGGTCTGCTCCTGAAAAACTATACGCCCAACCGTAATTACCGGTATTGGCACCACCATTTAAATTACTTAAATCATAATCCCATAATGTATCCCCACTGGCGTCAAAATCTTCATCTGTAAAATCTTGCGTTAATATAACACCATTGACAGACCTAACACCTTCTATCCCCATTAATTCATATTCTAAATCAGATATGTATAAAGCCTGTCTAAATTGCATCTTATCAATATTAAAATAATTTCTTATTACATCTATACATCTTATTTTAACATCATTTTTATTAACAGTCTTATGAGCAACTACATCAAATGCCACGCCGAAGTTAATTATAAAACCATCATCTATAATAATTTCATCAGTCATTATTCTATATTGATCTAAATAATTTTTTATATTTGTTCGTAATGGGCTGGCTTCGCCTGTTCTAACAAGACTTTTATTGTTATCATATGATAGGATGTGGATGTTAATATTATTTAACGGATTATCATCTGATTGCCCTTCAATAGATATGCCTTCATCTTCATTCCTACTAACCAATACCTTTGCTATATTACCAAACTTAGCAGGCATCGCCAACACCCTTGCTTCATAATCTTCCTGTGTAACACATCTGTTTTGTGTTGCGAAATATGCTTTGGCTCTTCGTCTAATTTCTTCAATTGTTTCACCACTTGAACCACCATATGCGGGAGCATCATTTGTAACAGCTACATTACTGACAGCACTTGTAAGTGTTGTTAAATCTGATGATACAACATTTGAAGCGATACCACCACCAACTCTATAAGTTACGGTTAAAGTTGTATGTGCTGGAGTTTCACCTAATGTTGATTTATTATCACTGGTTAATGGATCTATTGCCTGACTGAAAGGATTTATTTCACCCGGTATGATAATCCCCACTTGTGCTGTTTGTAAAAATTCACTTTGAATTGTTTGCCCACTTCTTAAAATACCATTACCGAATACAAGTGAAGTTGTATTATCTTCATTAACTTGTGTAACAAATCTTTTTGTTGTTCTTGTATATTGTAATGTATATGGAACTGGAACTACTTCAGTACCACTACTACCATCATTATAAGCAGTAGCCCTACCACCATCATCACTATAATGAGTTTCCGATGGTATATATTCTTGTGCTAAGAAATCTGATTCATACCAAGTATTGTTATTTGAATCTGTTATTGATGTTATATCTATAACATTAGTATCTGATAATGTTAATGTTAAAAACTTTGATGGTGTTCCAACTGTAAATGTTTTTGTTTTTGTTTCTGCTGACATTGCTTTAACAGTTCTAACTAAATCATACGCTGTCACCACTTCATTTGAATCAAACGCAATTGGTTTAGGTTCTGGATCTGATGATGAACTAAAAGAAAAATCGATGTAATCTAATGTTTCAAATTTTATTGTTGAATCAGTTGATGATTGAACTTCAGCGCCTTTAGATAATGTATGTCCACTAGGATAATCAGGTGATATTACATCACCATTAGTTACAGTTCCAACTGTATTTGTAAATTTAAGATTAACATAAGCTGGTGATGTTGGTTTAACCTTATACCCCAACATATTTGCTAAGTTAATAACATTTCTTCTTTCTTCCGCAAGTGGTAACATCATTTCACGATATTGTTGGTCAATATAGAACGATAATACATCACCTACATATGCACTCATTTCTATCAACATCATTCCAGGCGATGTTTCATTAAAATCTCTATATGTGTTTGGGTAATAAGTTTTTGCATATTCAATCAATGTAGATTTGAAAGAATTGAAATCTTTATTTAAGTAATTTACATTACTAACCGTATGTTCTTTATTTGAATAAGGCATCTTATGTTATCTCCACTTGAACTGATTCCAAAGTATTTGGGTCACGATTTATATTAAATTCTAAATAAATATTTAATCTATTCTTATCCACACCAGAGCCGCCATCACTCATTCCTATTTGCAAATCTGTTATATTGACGAATGGTAACCAAAAACTAAATGTATCTACAATATCATTTTCTATACCAACTCTTAATTCATCTGTATATTGTTCAAACATATATTTATCGAAATTCATTCCAAGATTTGGTTGAAGAAATCGTTCACCTTGCTTTGTCGTTAATAAATATCTAATATTATTTTTTACTGCCTGGATAGTTGTAGTTGATGAAGCAAACCAACCATCCACACCATTTGATTTTCTAAATGGTAAATCAATACCGATAAATATTTCTTCATCTCTATCTTCAATATATGGTTTCTTAGCTAAATCTCTTACAGCCATTTATTATTCTCCAGTCGTATCTAATAATTTTACAATTGTAGTATCTTCATTTGTGTCTCCGCCGGGTACATTATTTCTACCGATATAAGCGTGACCAGTCGCTTTCAATACACCACCTTGACCGCCTTGTTTTCCTAAATTTAATTTTGGTATCAAAACACCTTTTGTTCCTACAACTACATTACCGGGACCAAACCCATTCACTATCGTAACAGATTGTAATACATCTGCAGTTAATGGGGCTACTGTTTTTATTTCTTCAACTTCCAAAGATGCTTTCATCTTTGTTATTGTAAATTCCTGTTTTTGTAAAAAATCTATAATTGCTTGTTTTATTTCTTCAGACAAGACATCCACTTTCTTATTCATAGTCTTTCTACTTTTTCTATCTGATTGTTCTTCAGAAGGCATATCATCATACCCCATTGATTTTAAGAATGCATTTTTTATATCAGATTTTAAACCCACTACACACCCCTTCTACTATTGGAAGATTTTTCCATAGCCTTTAAT
>Ga0098053_1000676_pt1 | contig 11074 bp, 13 predicted proteins | sample 15BtaG_FD_77068 | JGI IMG/M metagenome (GOLD analysis project Ga0098053, IMG submission 77068) | Marine viral communities from the Subarctic Pacific Ocean - 15B_ETSP_OMZ_AT15312_CsCl metaG | ecosystem: Environmental > Aquatic > Marine > Oceanic | place: Pacific Ocean | collected 2015-01-18 | reverse complement strand
GTTGAGCATGTCAGACAGTTGGTCAGTGCTATCTGTTTCTTCAAGCCAAGCCTTGAACAGTTCCGCTCCTGACTCTAGGTCTTCGTTGTTGTCGAAGTCGAACGTAGCCCTGAACGGCGTGTACCTGTACTCGGCAGCCTTGAACTCCACAGCCTCTTGTGCTTCGACTGCTGGCGTGACGAGTTTGCCGTTCTCGTACGTGGCTGGCTTGAACTCAACTGCTTTTCTTGAGAATACAACAGGTGATGTTTCGTATCTGGTGAACAGGTTGTTGCCTGAGAATGTGATTTTGTAGTTAGGCATTACTTTTTTCCTTGCTTAGTGCATTGGTATTGCGACGTTTTTAGCCTTGCTCCTGAGACCGCCGCACAGCCCACAGGTTCGGCATTGAGTGCCTTGGGTATAGTTAGGACACATAACCTCGTCTCCTGCTAAGTCAGCAGGGCTACTGAGGATTCTAAACGTCCTGTACCCTAGCTTATTCGCTTCCTCCTTTTTTTCCAGTGATTCCACTGAAGCCATTACAAGTTCTGCGTACCCAGTGTCCGCAGTCTCCCATTGGTGTGTGTAGCCTGAGCCTTTGGGCATCACGCCCATTTGTTTCCACACCTCAAGCGGAACCATAGCGGGGTCACCGTATGCTCCCGTCCTGATAGGTAAATGTTTTTTGCGAGAGAGAGTCGCAAGTTGTTGTGGGGTATACCGCGACTCAGAGGTCATGGCTTTTTTCCACATGATTGAGTAGTGGAACGGTATAACGTAGCAACCGCCTTCGTTATTCCATCGCATCGGGCATTCGCCGCACACAGCCCCGTCGAGTTCTTGTTTTACGGCTTCGACAGGTGGCATGTCAGTCCTGAGAATCCAAAGTTGAATCATCGCCCCTGTTTTTATATTGCTGGATGGTTTGTCCTCACCTGTAGCCAGCAGCATTATCGGTGAGTTGTCGTATTGGGATTCACCCTTCCAAATGATTCCGCTCATTTTTCAGTCCTCCAAGTGGCATTTGCACCAGCAGTCAGGTTCGCAACCTGCACCGACGCATCCGTTTTTGTTATGGGGTATCCAACCCCTGTCATCAGGCATCTAGCGTCACTCCTTTTTCATCTAGTTGTCCGCAGTAGTCGATGATTTTTGCAAGTGCATCGTTAGCCATGCTTGTACGCCCTACGTTGAGCATCATGGTTGCGAACTGCACCTGAAATTGGATTAGTTCACCTGCGAGTTTGGTGTCGGCTGCTTCTAGTGGCATTTTTTAAACCTTCCTTTTATTCCAATACCAGTCGTAAAATTCACTCTCTTCTTTTTTGAGTTTCCTCCTTGCTTTTTCTAAGCGGTCGAGCGCAGTTGGTGAAGTCGGGTCGTACTTCATGGTTGTCAGGAAGCTATCAACTTGACCTGATAGCGTTCCATACCAAAATGGATAGCGATGTTCACCGTTTTCGCCATAGTTTTCTGTAAGCCATTCGGGCGTTTCACCCATTGTTTTCTCCTAATCTCTTTCTTCTTCGTGCCTTTCTCTTAGATATTTGTCTATCGACTCGCACTCACATTTTGGATATGTGTCACACTCACATTCTGTTTGATAGTCCGGTAACAAGTGAGCATAAAGCTGGTCTTGTTTACTCATTGTTTTCCCTCCAGCCTTCTTCGGGTCTTTTGGTAACTGAACCTCTCATTTGAACCCATTGAATACGAGCGTCATCGCAGTATTCCGTGAGAGTGTGAGATGTATCAGGGTCAGGGTAATGTGTTGGGCATTTGACCTCGATGTGTACGCCCATTTTTTGAAGTTGGTCAGCGATTGTCATGGTCGCCTTCCGTCTATGTGGCGTTCACATATCGGCATTGTTACCGACTGGCGTTCGCCTAATAGTGTGATAGTTCGGGTTATCCATGTGTTTGCGCTGTTGAAGCAGCTAGTGATTGAACACATTTAAATCAACTCCATATTCATTGGGTACACCTTTTACACAGTAGTTTTTCTTTTAGGACTGACCGTAATTCACGCATAAATTCTTTTGGTTTTTCACCCCCTATACCGCCTAAGAGTGCATCACACTTGTGACACCCAACTTCAGCGAAGTAGTAACCGTCATTTTCACGGTAGTTTTCAGCGTCGTTCATCGGATACACCTCTTGCAGGTCTTGCGGTTGTTGGTATTTTTTAGCGAACGCCACTTAGTCCAACCAGCTAAAGGCTTCGACTTGTGGTCTGTGAACGCCACTCCACAGATGGTGCGTAACTGGTAGTTGCGCCACTCGTACTTGGACGGGTTCCGGAACAGGTGTACTGCACCTGTTGGAGACGTGATGCTCATTTTGAGCGACCTCTGCGCCTACTCTGGCGTTTACGCTTCTTACGCGCCTTGTGACTTTTCTTGTGGGTGTTGCCTAACTCCCTTGACTCGGTCATGTACTCAAGGTAGCGAAGTAGTTTGTAGTCCACTTTTATTCCTCACCCCATAGGGTTTTGATTGAGTCGTATGACTCGTCGAGCATAGGTATGTCCGTGATGGAATCGTATTGCCACCCGTCGGCTATCGGAGCCATTGTGTCCATAGTCATTAGACCTTCAGAGGTGTACGCCATAGACAGTGTTTCGTTACCTTTCACGAAGGTAATTATGTGAATCACTTTTTTCCTTTCTTGGTAGGGTTACCCCTACTAACCATGTTTCTGCTTTCGCTTATTCATCTGTGGCACACACCACAGGACATGGGCATATTTTTGACCATATGCCAGAGCCATTTTTACTAGTCCTTCATTTGATTGCCTTCAAGTCTTTTACGCAGTCGCTCATAAGTCTTGCATCTCTTGCGAGCATTGGTAGGTAACTGCTGAGAGTGTGTTCTGTGTGTGTGGCTGTCAGGTCACCATCTAGCACGACAGCAGATGCAGCAGCCATGTGCAGGTGATATGCAAGTTTGTCTCTTGCATCTAGTTGGGATTGATTCAGTGCTTTCACTTGAGTTTTTCCAGTTTTGCTAGTTCTTCGGCAGGTAGTGCGAAGTGCGTTGTTGTGGTATCACCCACAACAATTTTTCCGTGTTCTTCGACTTCTTTTTCGTCTCTAAAACGATTGAAGTATTTGGTGTAATACTCAGGGTCGAGCAACGTAAGCGGTTGGTTCATTAGATGGTGAATCCTCCAGTGACTATGGGGTTGAGTGTTCCCTGTCTGAGTCCGTCCCTGTATCTGCCCGTAGGCTTGTTGTCGTTACTGGGACAGTCGCCGTGACCGTCACGGTCTGCACACTTGTTGAGTTTTACTTCTTGCCGATGTACTCGGCAGTTGGTTTTCAATCCCCGTTGCATTAGTTCAAAATACTCTCGGTTTTTAGGGATACCCCTAAAACTTAGGTTTTGAGTAGGAAATTTACCTACCATTACATTCTATAACAGTGGTATGGCTTGGTCTATATTCTCTTATTTAAGGATTGAGTGTCAGAGTTTTTTTAGGGATACCCCTAAAAGTTTTTTTATTCCTTGTACGTGCGCCACGTTTTTTGATTCTTTAAAGGAACACATAACGTCCCCTGTAACGTGACGCGTGGAGTTTTTTTTTGGGAAATTTGACAGTTTGTTACACTTTTTTTCATTGGGCATCGCCAGCGATGCGAGCTGACAAAAATTTAGGGATACCCCTAAAAAAAAGAGCAAAAAAAAAGACCCCTAGATGGTTAGTCTAGGGGTCTGATTCTTTAGTCTTGTGACTCTGGTTCTACTACGTAGAATGGAATTCTGAAGTTATCAAAATCCCTGTAGTGGTCACCATGAGTGCACGCTGGCATCTGAGCATCATGGCGAATTCGAGCGTTGAACAATTCCTGCTCACTCTTCTCCAATTCCCAATGATGAGTTAGACATCCCACTGCAACGGTCTTAGTACCTCTGCGAGGCTCTTCAACTTCCATTGTCCGTAATACGTTGAATACGGACATATCAAAGTTGAATGTTGCCAGTCGCTCGATTAGCCACGGCTGGAATTCCCATCCAGTCGCTCGAATCGTGTTAATGTCGCTCTGAGCGTACACCTTGCGATTCTCTTTCCTAGCGAGAGCCTTAGTGTCTGATTCTTTCTCTTTCACAGTGATAAAAGACTTTTCCGTGAAGTATTCCAGCGCGGTCAACTTGAAGAGTTTGGAGTGAGCACCATTGGTGCTTGTGTCCGCTTTCTTCTCATCACCTAGCAAAAATGCTAGTCCATTGCGAGAGTGCGCTTGTTCGTGGAAGAAGTCTTTCAGAATCTCTGATTCTTCTTTAGCGAATACCGACGCTTTCATTGCCCATGTGGCGACTTTCTCGCCAGTCACTTTATCGGTGTGACCATCTGCGCGTTTGTAGTAACACTTAACGTCTTTCCCACTATCGAGAATAACGCCGGTAACTTTACCGTCGCGTCCAAAGTCCGAGCGGTCTTTATGAGTGTGTACAGACAAATCTTCAAACTGACGGAGTATTGGTGACTGGCGCAACAGCGTTGCATCACCTACACGTTCGACAGAGTCCGAAATTGATACAACTTCAATCGCCGGTCGAGTAGCTTTGGCTTCCCACTCCGACGCTAATCCGTCTATCACTTCTTGAAAATCGCTCTTCTTGGTTGCTTTAGCTTTAGCTTTAGCCATTAGGTTAATTCCTTATCTTAGAATCTGAATTGATTGTTAGCTCTGCAACGAAGATAAGCGACATATCCCGTCTTTAGGCTCGCTAGCTAACTGCTAGGTGCAACTGTCGCTCTTCAGACTTAGATTTAATCCTGAGATTCTTCGTCTTGGTGATGATTTCGTCTACTGCCATCACTCTAGGAACATTGCACAAAATCACTTTACGCTAGTCTATACGAGTAATGCAAGTCTGTATTAGTACAGATACTGAGAATTTAGGGGTATCCCTAAAACTCCTCACGCATATGAACACGCGCAATGAATGAACGGGCATATGTGCGTGTAGCGTGGCATAAGGTGATGGTTACAGTCACACCGACACCTAGACCCAACGAACCAACGACCCAACCAACGAACCATTTTATTTATGCTGTTTGCGTGGTTAAATGTTCCTGTTCCTTACATGCATCGCGCCGATAGGCGTTATGGGGGACTCTTTATAAGTGGATGTACCCCTCACAGCGTTGAGACGGTATTTTTCTTATCCAGTACACAGTGTGTACACAGTGTGTGTAGTGTTTTGTGGATTGTATATATGTGTATTGCGTATACACACTTATACACAGGGTGTGTACACATGTGTGTATTGATGGATATTGAGTTCAAGTTCTTAGTTTCGAGGTTCTCTACTCACCCCCCGACAGGGATAGGGTGTGTAGAGGTTCTCTCGCGTGCGCGCGCAATTAGTTATATATATATATACATATATAAGTAAGCCGTTATACACACATCTATTCCCTACGGGGATGTGTGTAAAAGTACATCGGGCGCGCGAGATTTGACTGGTTTCTTGGTTGTTCTTACAATGTTTTCAGGAAGCGTAGTGACTAGGAGTTCTACGACATGGCTGGAAAAACTTACGACAAGATTGAACAACGGGTAACTCGTGCTATTCCTGATTGGAAGGATTGGTCTAGGCGACTGAGACGTATCTATGCTTCGCTTGAGGATTGGGGTTCTAGTGAAGAAGCTGTTGATGACATGATTGGTCAGTGGGGTTGGGACTTAGCTGACATCAAGGCACTCATCAAGAAGACCCCGTCATTTGAACTGGCTCTTGGTGATTATCGAGAGACCGGAAAATACCCTAAGAAAAAAGGGTGGGTCAAAAACATCCGAACCTCAGAACTAAAAGCTGTGTACATGCGAGAGGGAGAGTTGACTTCCTTCGCATCTTTGGACGAAAATCCTAAAGCAACCAGTTTTCACGGTGCAGTGGTCGCCGCTAATGGCATGCTAGACATGTCTGAGCCTTACGGAGACCGTGACGACCTAACATATGCATCCGATGCCCCAGAAAAACCAACAGATGGCTCTGGGCTAAACAGTTTCGACGAGGACGATTAGATGACAGAACTAAAACGGTCAGCTAAAAGATTCGACTTTCAAGGCGGCTCTAAACTCAAGGGAAAAGAACGCGACTCATTTATCGCAGGACTTCCACCCAGAGCAAAAGTGCTGTTCAGGGATTTCAAAGCACCACGAATCAGAAGAAAAAAAGCAAAGAAGCTAGATGGATAAACAATCCCAAGACACCTTCATAGTCGGGAAGTCCATCTTCACTCAATGCAGTGAGCCTAAATGCTTCTACGCCCCTGCACCCAACACTACTAAATGCAGTAAGCATCGTGGTAAGGTGTAGTAATTCCATCAGGAGGAATTATTATGCCCCGCAAGAGAAATCCCGAAGCCCTTCGCATAGAAAAAGACTTTAAGAAAAAGCAAGTCAATGCTCGTGGCAGTAGGAATAAAAAAGATATTACCCTGTCATCGACAGCAAGACCTGACGCTTCAGGCAAAAAACCTCGCGCTGCCGCACACCACAAGTCAGAAATAGCCCGTTACCAAAAAGGGCAGACATCTATTCCGTCTGAGCGGAGCAGCCTTCTTAAGAGCGGGGGGTACGAAAAGCTTAAGGGTAGAGGTACTCGTAGAGGCAAGGTGGAAAGAGAAGTTTCAAATATAACCAGAAAAGCCCCTGCAAACAAAAAAGGAAGCATCCGTCCAATGTCTAAAAAGGACAGGGACGCTTTAGACAAACGTATAGAAGAAGCTGTAAAAAAATCGAAAAACAAGCACAAGTCAGGGACAACAGGGAAACAAAGAAGTCCTTGGCGAAAAACACTAAACCCTGAACTAAAATTCTAACTAAATGCCTTACACCCCCCACGAACATCAGCTAAAACTCCACAAGTCAAAAGCTAAAGTAAAGTGGAATCAAACTGGTCGGCGTGGGGGGAAGACTCGTTCGGCACTCGAAGAAGACCTTGCGGTAATCGAGTCCCTTTCCCACAAATATGTCGAGTTTCCTAAAGACCCAAACAAGCAAACCGCTGAAGAAGCTAGGCTAGTTCCTGCTATTCACGTTTGGACAGTTGCTCCTACCAAAGCGCAGATGTACCAAGTTTGGAACGAGATGCAGGCATTCATTCCCGAACACCTTGTCTCTAAAACAAATCCGTACAGGGACAATAAACTGGGTGGAGGGCGTGGCAGTGGTTTCAAAGAAGACGCGCTGCATGTGTGGCTCACGTTCAAAGACAGAAACGGACGCTGGCTCCGTGGTAGAGATGGCAAACCCCGCCCCCGCCCTATAGTCTTCTGGGAACTCAAATCAGCAGATAACCCTGAAAGCCTACAGTCCGTCGGGCTAGACTTTCTTCACATCACAGAAGCACAGGAGATAGCAGAAATTGGCTGGAACAAACTCCGACCCACCCTCTCAAGCCCCGGAAGAGCGGGTCGCGCACTTATTGAAGGCATACCGCCAGTATCTCCATCTCATTGGTTCGCTAGAAATTTCAAACGTGCAAAAGCATCGCCTTCGAGAAGGCGCGAGTCGTTTAGTTGGACAGCTTTTGACAATCCGCTCCTGACTGAAGACCAAAAAGAAGAAATCAAAGAAGACAAAGAAACCATGATGGAAGACGATTGGAACCGTCTTTACATGGCTATCCAGCCTGAAGGTGCTGGAGCGTTCTTCCGCAAGGTAGACAAAGCCGCAATAGGAACACAACTCATGCGACCTGCTGGTAACGGGGCTGAGTACGTTGCAGGGCTAGACCTCGGAAGAAGCAATGATGCTACGGTACTCATAGTCAAGAACCGGAAAACACGCGAATCAGTCTCAGTCACAGAACTTCTGAAAACCGACTGGACAATTCAAATGGAGACTATCCGCAGTGAAGCAAGACGTTGGAACCTCAAACAAATCATCATGGACTCGACTGGATTGGGAGGTCAATTCGCTCGTGACATCATGTACACAGAAATGCTGGCTGAAGGAATTCCAGTCGTTGCCTTTAACTTCTCGCCAGTATCGAAGTACCACGACTTGTATCTGCCTTACCGAATTGCCCTCGAACACGAACAAGTTACTTTCCCCGCAGAGTGGAACAAGCTAAGTTCACAACTAATGGATACCACTCACAAAGAAACTGCAAACCGTGGGCATGTATTTGGAACATCGTCCGGGTCACATGATGATTGGGCAGACGCGGAGGTACTAGCCTTATATGGTTGTGACCCTGTAGAGTATTCTGTGACGACACGCAAGCAAAGGGAAACAAAGGGTATAGAGCCTTTGCGTCCTAATTTCATATCAAAACGTCGCAAGAAGCATGGCTTGATTGGGCTGACTCGTGAAGCAAGACACGCAGGCTATCTTGATGGAATAGATGAAGCCTTAGAAGCAGGAACAATTCGATAATGGTCACACCTGTAATCCCGGTAGCTAGTGGTACAAACGTCGATGACACTATTCGACTAGAACGAGCCAACCCTCAAGACGAACCCAATATCACTGATACGTGGATAGATAATCAATTCTCAAAAGGTCGCCAACGGTTTGGGAAATTCTGGTCTAAATGCAAAAAGGTTGATGAGTTTGTAAAGGGTGAGTTTGATTTCCCTGTCACTGAAAACGGCTCGAAGGTAAGACTTGGAACTGCACACTCAGTTGTCAAAACTCTTGTAGACCACATCACTCCACCATTTGTAGACATCACAGTTCCCCCACCCGGAACAAGAGGTCAGGCAAGAGCAGAGAAGATAGAGAAATTCCTTCGTGGCTCTAACAGCAGGCTAGAACAAGAAACCCCAACACGGCGCGTAGTCAACTTCCATCAAGGCTCTTATGGCGTTGCGTGGGAGAAGACTGAGTTTATTGGCTCACGGTGGGCTGACTTTCCTGAGCCACCTGAAGACGGTAACAACCTTAGCCAATATAAAAAAGACTTAGAAGCCGCTATGGACAAGCGGTCAATCGAGTTCCCAATCACTACTAAGGCAGTAAACCCTCAACAAGTTATTTGGGACACTAACAACGGTGCTGACCCGCGCTGGATTATTCATTTCTTCGAGATAGATAACGAGTGGATACACGCTCACTTCCCCGGATGGGAAGGTTCTAAGTCCGGTCGCTCCAATTTCATTGAGGTTTGGACTCACTCGCAAGTTGCTTACAGGGCAAACAATAGCTGGGTTATGAAGCCTCGTCCTCATGGTTATAAGATTCGACCGTGGACTATGTACTGGGCGCAAACAGGCATTGACACCATTGGTAACAAACCTGAAGACCTGTACTGGGGACTTCTGGATGGTAACTTCGAGATGATTCGTGCTGAATCACAACTCGCTTCACAGTATCTCGACATCGTGGTTACTGGTACGCACCCTGTAACTAACTTCAAAGGTCCACCGGGAATGGCTGATGAAGCCTTGAACGAGTACGACACCGCTCCGGGAGCCATGAACGTGGTTCCTCAAAACGTGGAGATAGAAATACCACGAGTTCCTGAGCCGCCACAAACAATTATCGTGGCAAAGAATATGTTAGATGAGGCGATTGAGGCGAATACCGCCCCGTCGGTAACTCGTGGGCAGCGTCCTTCGGGCGCATCTTCGGGTTACGAGACTGCCGTACTGTCCGGTATTGGTCGTCTCAATTTCGCAGCGTTCGTGTCAGCAGCCAACCGTGGCTTGCAACACAGGAATGAAATCATTCTGAGTATCGTAGAAAATGTCATTCAAGACAGAGTCACAGTATGGGGACAAACGGAAGCAGGAACAGTAGATGCCAGCATTGCACCCAAAGACATCCGTGGACACCATGTCAACTTCGTCCAACTCAACCCTACCGCTCCCGAAGAAAGAGAGCGAGTTCTCAATCTCTGGGCAACTAGATGGCGAGAAGGTTTCGTTGACCATGACACTGCCTTACGCGAAGGCGGGGTTTCTAACGCCCTCGAAGTTCAATCTAAACTCCTTGCTGAAAGGTTCCTTAAGTCGGAGCAGATTTCAGGGATTCTCGAAGGCATTGCAGCGCAACGCATTCCACTTCTTCAAGGCATCATAGAGGCTTCAGGAGCCACAGGCGGAGAGGCAGACGCAATAGCGCAGTCGGTACTTGATACTCAAGGCGCAACACAGCTACCAAACGCAGGCAACTTCCAAATGGGTAATACAGCAGGTAATACCCCACAAGCACCCGGAACAGGGCAACCAACAACTACTCGTCCGGTAATACCGGGTTCGGTAGGGGAAGCTGACCTTGTAGGCAGGCAGATAAGTAGCCCTGCCCGAACTGGTGACAGGCGTGTTCCAACCTCAAATCTCCCGGCAGGTAGATAATGGCTAAGAAAGAAAACGTCTTGATAGAAGGCGCATTCGCACAATATGATGAAGTGGTAAAGCGGTTCTTGGACACTGTTCCAAAGCAACTAAGCGCACCAGTATTAGAACCCCCCGGAGGTAAGAAGGCTCAAATCAAGCCTCTGCCTTTCAGTCCCACAGGGAGCATGTAAATGGCTAGTTTGACAAGGGATGAATTTGGAAACCTCGTATACACAAGCGGTGTAACCGATGACGTAGGGAAGTCTGTTTCAGGAAATCAAGGAATTAATTTGGGTCAAGAACCGGGATTTCGTCCTGACAAGTCAAACATGACTGACCGTTCCGCTGAATTAGCAGCGTTGGAAACATACACGGGAGGAGCCTCTGCCGCTAAAAACTACTATGACTTAACAAAAGCTGTAGCTAACGGGGAAGTTTCGATGTACTCAGGGGGTACATTTGACCCTGAAGTGTTAAAACGTCCTGAGTATCTGAATGCAATTATTCAAGCAGAGCCAAGAATAGAGTTCGGTTTAACGGCTGAAGAAAAAAAGAAATCAGGAAGCACACAGCCGTGGGCTTCCTCTTCTTCAAAATACCGCTCAGAAGTTGTCGGAAAAGGAGATTTAATTCCTGTTTCTGAACGTGGAGACATTCTTGCAAAAAGAATGGAATCGTTTGCAAAGGCTCTAATCTCTGCTGCTCCAACAGGGGTGGAAGGGCAAAAGGCTGTAAAAGAATTCTACCGACTTGCTTTGGCTGATATTAACGATAAAGGTATTGCAAATCTTT
>Ga0098053_1000667_pt1 | contig 11193 bp, 7 predicted proteins | sample 15BtaG_FD_77068 | JGI IMG/M metagenome (GOLD analysis project Ga0098053, IMG submission 77068) | Marine viral communities from the Subarctic Pacific Ocean - 15B_ETSP_OMZ_AT15312_CsCl metaG | ecosystem: Environmental > Aquatic > Marine > Oceanic | place: Pacific Ocean | collected 2015-01-18 | reverse complement strand
GATCCAGCGGGTACTACCTCGTTGAGAATAGATAACACTTACGACAATGCTAGTGCAGAAATAGAGTTTGGGTTAAGGGCGGCTGGCACACGCACAGTCCCTATGCAACTGATTGGTGATGGATCAGTCAAGGCAACCTCTGCCGCATCAGACAGCCTCATTCAAGTTGCTAGGACGTATTCGGGAACTATAACGGGTGACGGGACTGATAAGGATTTTACATTTACCCACAACCTCGGAACGGCTGATGTGGTTGTGTCGGTGCGAGAGTGGGACGCTCCCCATGCACACGTTGAATGTGCTGTTTACTCCAACGGGGATGCAACCACAACGGCAGACAGTCCCACAACCAAGGCGACTATAGTATTCGCTTCAGCCCCTCCTGCTACGTCAGCGGGTAAGTATAGGGTGACAATAATAGGCTAACTTTATGGCAGCGACGAAACAACACGCAGCGATAGACCTTCAAGGTGCAGCTAACATCACTATAGCTGGATCGGCTGGTTCATCTGGTCAAGTACTTACCTCTGGCGGGTCAAGTTCGGCCATGACATGGGAGACAGGCTTAACAATTAACGATAGCGGGTCTGCCAACTCCGATATATGGAGTGCTGCCAAGATAATATCCAACGGTCTGGCACAGATGGCATTACCGCAACTGCATCCCGTAAAGGTTTTCAAGCTGCAAATTGATTGGGGTAATTCAACACAAACAGGTTGCACTTATCCAGTAGGGTCTGATCCAGACTATGACGGGATTATAGACATAGAACACGGTTTGGATACGGAAAACATTATATGTAGTATCATGGATTTAGAGGGGGTAGCGAAAGCGGCACGAACCCAATTCGATATGAACTACGATAGCGAGGTTACGGTGAAGGTTGTTGATGAGGATAATGTTCGCATTACGTTTGCTCACACAGGCGAGTTGGGCGAGGGCGATGGGTACGTTTTGTCTATTATTGGGATAACGTAGGATGATGATGAATGGAACTGGAGCAGCTATTAGAACAGGGCATATCGGTAGTGGCATTGTTGGGAGTGTCCTACTATGTGGTACGCTTGACGAATTTTCTGTTTACGAGCCTGACGGATTCGCTGACGGAACACAAAGAAATTACGGTAAAATTAATAGATGGACTTAATGGAGTCAGATCAGAGTTATGCCAACTCAAAATTGAACTTGCGGAACTGCGTGAGCAGCACCGTAATTACCATGATCTGTTTATTATTTCTGACAGGCACATTGACAATCGGTTGTCAAAACGTAAGGACGATTGACGCAGGATTTGGAGGATTGGACATTGAGTATTATGAGCCTCCTCCAATAACAATTTATACGAATATAGTTTACACAAATTTAATCAGCCAACCTCGGTTGATGCAAAGGAACAAATAACATGGCAAATATACGATATGACGTAACCCGATGGGACGTTTCAGTAATACACGACAGCCATCCGACTCAATCGGGGTGTGTCGATTCGGTGATTCTCGGCATAACTGCCACGGATCAGGAGAGTGGGAAATCCGCTTACAAGGACGAACGCATAAGTGTTCCATGCCAATCTCTTGAAGAGTTTGAGGCTGCCGCCGAGGCATTCGTAGAAGGGGTGATCGGGTCTGGTGGGTGGTACTTGGAATTACAAACAAGAATTGCAGCACAGATGACAGCACCGGTAGCCGCACCGAGCAGGGAGATGCCCGACTTTGCCAGCATGAGTATAGGTGACGGCTACAGCGAGTTGCCTAGCGAGTTGCCTAGCGAAGAGGAGGAGGCTACCGAAGAGGAAGCTGAAGAGGAGGAGACTGACGAGGAGGAGGCTGAAGAGGAGGAGGCTGAAGAGGAGGCTGAAGAGGAGGCTGAAGAGGAGGCTGAAGAGGGAGGCGAGTGATTCACTCCAACCCTATAGAAGAGGCATCCAAGCTATACGATGAGGACTCCCCGAGGAGCTTCACCGAAGACCTGTCGTTTTATTTGGAGAAGGGGTATGTGTATAGCGGCCATGATTTTTTCATTATGGGGCGACCTATAACCCGAAGGGATGATAGGTTCGCTCTCGACTATGGGTTCAGCTACAAGAATCCTAACGCTTGGTTTGTTCATCTCGCAGCGGGTAAGGGTGCGCTTCGTAAGTTTCTGGATGTGGCTCCGTTTGCCCTTGAATGGGTTTGTTGGCACAAGCAGAAATTGGACAGAGCAAAGTTAAATTATTACAAGTGGGAAACGTATAAAAGGAAGGTAGAGAAAAATGGGATCAACTAAGATTAAAGCCCCCGAGCGGGATTATGCGGAGGAGTATGAGCAGAACCTCCTCACACAACTGAAGTACGCCGACAAGCTGTACGAATCTGAAGCGACTTACCAACCTAAGTACGCTGACCTACAGTTTAATATGGCCAAGAACCTCACGCCAAAGGTGATGGATTTGTATCAGAACGAGATATACCCACGCATGGCAGAAATGGATCGTGCCGCCACAGAGCAGTCAAGGCTGTCGGATGTGGAATCAATCGAGAAGTACGGGGGCAGAATGGTTAGCGCACTAGAGTCGGCTAATCCGGAGGAGGCCGCCATGAAGAAAGAGTTAAACCGTCAAGCTATGGGCGAGTTGGCTCTTGGGGGGAAACTTACAGGCCATCAACGCCGAGCCCTGACTCAGTCAGTCCGAGAAGGCCAAGCGGCTCGCGGCTTCGGTCACGGGCTCAACGATCAAGCGATGGAGACTCTAGCGGAGATGAACGCTATGGAGGATCGTCGCAGGGAGCGTCAGAACTTCGCTCAAGGGCAGTTGGGGCTTTCGAGCAGTCTGACAGCCGATCCCATGATGGCGGTCTTAGGGAGGTCATCTCGGGGCTACAACCCTGCACAGGCTTTAGGGCAGGCCGGAGGGTACAGGGGTGGAAGCATCTTCAACCCCGAGAGCGGGTACGCCGGAGGGCTTCACGGCCAGAACGCAAGTATGCTCATGCAGGCTCGATCTCAAAACGCGCAGATGAATGCTGACATGATAGGAGGAGCTATGGGGGCGATTGGAGGGATTGCAGGAGGCTTCTGCTGGGTAGCCAGAGAGGTGTACGGGGCAGACGATCCTCGGTGGACTGCGTTCCGCTCATGGATGCTCTGGGAGGCTCCGGTTTGGTTCTTTAAGTTGTACTCTAAAGTGGGTGAGAGGTTTGCCTCGTTTATCAGCAACAAGCCGAAACTGAAGGGGGCTATTCGTTGGTGGATGAATACTAAAATAAAGGAGAACTAATAATGGGAGCATTTACACAAGGGGGAATGGCTTTCGGCCAAGGGGTTGGCAGGGGCATCCGCGATTACAGGGACAGGAAAGAGAAGCGAGAGCTTCTGTCCGGCGAGGCTCACGCTATTTACAATGAGCTTTATAGTCGAGAAGAGGCAGGGGGTAAGCCTCTTGGGAAGGGGGAGGAGGAGATGCTCAAGAAGCTAGAGAACGTGGGCGACATGGGAACCCGCGAGCTTCAAGGCATTATCTCGGAGTACGAAACCGGAGAGAAGATGGACAATCTGCGACTCCGGAAGAAAATCCAGCAGTTTCAACTTAACAAGTTGCAGTTTGAGGAGGAACAAAGAGGGATAACTCGGGATAGAGATGCTGCTGTTTCCGGCGTGTATGAAAACTACCTAAAGCAGTCTAGCGCACCCTCCACAGACGAGGTTGCTGTTCCGGCTGTTTACGATGACGTAAGAACCCCTGTTGGCTCTGTGAATGATATCATGCTGCCTAACGAGTTTTCGGAACTGCCCCCCGAAAAGCCGACATATCAAGAGAGGTTGCCGGAGTTTGCCGACAAGCAAAGAGTGGTAAGCCAAATTGACGATTTAATTGGGAGAAAGGAAAGCGCAATAAGCGATTTCAAAGAGCAGGCAAAAACATTGCCCCACAACCAAGACTCAAAGTCGGCTCGTTTAAGATACCTCATGTATAAAGGGGAGGGATACAAAACCTCCGAGGAGAAAGAGGCCGGATACCAAAAGATGCTTGAGGAAAATCCTGTGATGCCGGAGCATTTACGCGATGGCATTTCCCGATTGGAGGATCAGATTTCAGACCTTGAGTATGACAGGGATTCCTACATTGAGGGGGGGAGTCTTACTCGGGAGACGATAGATAGGCTGCCTCCAGAGTATCGAAACAGCTTAGACCCGCTGCTTGTTGAGGGGTCTAAAGCCGAGTTGCTTAGTGGCACACAAGGCGAGCCAATTACGTTGACTGACAGAAGGCTCGTTTCGGAGGCTACAACCAAAACGGTTGAGCGGCCCAAAACAGCAGAAGAAAAAGAAGCTATATTGCAGGAGCAGATAGCTGAAAAGGCTTCAGTCCTTGGGGCCAAAGGAATTAAGGAGATTAAAGAATTGGTCAAAAACTCTGACCTACAGATTGTTGAGCTTCAAGGGACGCACTATGTGTTCAGCCCTAAGAGTGGATCGTTTCAAGTAATTCCAAAAGACAAAAAAACAGCAGCAGATGCTGCTAATCAAATAGCTATATTGGGTCGGCTTGGCTTACGCCCAGAAGCGGCGACTGTAGAACTGGGCGGGGGTACAACTGTTAAGTTAACCGTGCCTTCTCCCGAGAATGGAGGCCCGAAAACAGAATCACAGGCTAAGGCATTCCTTCACGCTGGGAGCATGAAACTGACAGGAGCAGTTATTGATGAGATGACTGATCAAGGTTTTGATGCAGCCAGAATAGATAACGCTTTTGAGTTGTATCACAATCAAAACGCAATCAAGTCACCAGAAGCTAAAAGGTATGCAGCGGCTATGAATAAATGGCTGGAAGCATACTTGCGTCATGTGTCGGGTGCAGCAATTGCAAAGCATGAATACGAAGGGGCTAGGCAACAATTTTTCCCAGTTGTCAATGATGGCCAAGATGCCCTCGACGATAAGAAAAGATTAAGGGATAGAATGTTTTCTTTGATGGAACAAGTTTCCGGAGGAAAAGTAAGTGATGAGGGATTAAAGAATAAGGCCGGAAGCTATGAATTAAAAGCTGGAGAAACTTTAAGTCTGGTTTCGGATACTGAAAGTGAAGCAAGGGATGAAGCGGAAAGAAGGGGTTTGAAGTCAGGAGATAAATATATCTGGATAGACACGAACAGCGGAATGCAATATACCTACACGGTAGATTAAAATGACATCAACTCTCACTAGTGAAGAACCTATAAGAAGTAATTCTGGTTTTTCAGTTACGCTCACAGGGGAAAAGCCTATCTCTGATGAATCGAGTGGCTTTAGTGTAACCCGAACAGGTGAAAAAATTCTAGGAGGTAAATATATTCTCGATAAAATGAGTGACCCTCATTATATGCCAACTGAAGAGGAATATTACGCTTACATAGAGGCTGAAGAAGAGAGGCCAAAAGAAAGTGCCATTACCCTTCTCAAGTCTGGGATAGCCACAGCCGCAAGTGATCTTGGGGGGATGTTTTCCGGTGCTTATGATCTAATGTCTTCCGGAGAGTTTGGTGAAGGCTTCAAGGCTATAGGGGAGGCAGCGGCAAGAGGCACGGCTGACCTTGGGCAGTTGGCTAGAAAGATTGTATATGACAACGTGCAGTATGCGATGGGGGATGACGCGAGTGATTACGAGGTGTTCCTTGCGACCAGAAAGCTGCAATCAATCAGAGATAAAGCTAGAGAGGGGGATGCTGGGCTCTTGTTTGACCTAACACCGGAGGCCAACAAGGTTGCCGAGGGGCTTTCTTATATTACTGATCCCAGCGTGTTTGTTCCCGCCGCAGGGTTGACATCAAAGGCTGCAACCAAAGTGGCAGCAGTAGGCACTAGAGCAGCGGGGAGGGTTATAGGTGGAACAGGAAGGCTTGGCAAGTCGCTGGCTGACAAGGCTGGAGACGTAGCTCAGAGAGTAGCACCAGAAGTTAAGGCTGGAGACGTTCCGAGAATTGGTCTTGTTGGTTCAGCCATAGAGACGGGCCGCACCCTTCCTAGCGCACTTGATACCGCTGGCAGGACGCTTGAACACGCCTCAACTTATATAGGCAAGCAGCCCACTCGCATGGGGGTTCTGCGATCTATAAGCGAAGACATAAGCGTTCCCACAGACATAAGGAGGTTCGCTGGCATGATCCGGTTTATGGACAAGCCGATGGCTGTGGCGGGGGCTCTTGGGCGTGGGGCGGCTGAAGGCGCGGCTGTTGGCTCTGTTTTGGGGGGCTTGGCAGAAGGACGCGAGGGATTCTACTCCGGCCTTGGAGCAGGAGGATTTATGGGCGGGGCGGCCTCTGGCATTGGGGGTGCTGTCAGCAAGGCATCCGGCTACAGGAGGAAGCAGGCAGTAACAAAAGAATTTGCAGAGTATATATCCCGCAAGCCGGAAGAGGAGTCGGCAAACATAGCGAGGTATGTTGGAGATGACGTTGACTCTATGGCTCGCATCATGGACATGGAACGTGTCGCAATTGGGGCTACAGGCAGGGATATGTCGTTTAGATTTCTGGACGATGAACAGTTTAGGGCCGAACTTGCTGGGAGGCTTACAATGGAGGAGGGGGTTAAGGTTAACCCAGAAGATGTGCAAGGTGCGAGAGGGGTGCAGATTGATGACACATCCCCAACTATACTGGTTAACACAGACTACAAATTCAACAAGGGCAGAACTGTCGCTCACGAAATCTTTCATGGGCTTAGCAAGCTGGAGTCGATGAAGGATTTCACCGACAGGCTCACCGATAATTTATTCGGGATGTATGACGCTTCAGGGAATCTCATCAAAGACGGGTTGCTTCTCGGGAAAGGTAAGACCAAGAGAGACAGGGACAGGCTGACTTATGAATTGGGAAGGCAGTACGGGAAGTTGTTAAAAAACAAGAATGACAGGGCTCAATTTTTTGGGGATGTGATAGACCGTAAAACGGGTGAAATTTCAAAGACAACTCCAAGAGAAAAAGCGGAGGCTTTCAGAAGAAATCTAGCCGCTGAAATAGGAGCAGAATACTTTGCTGGATTGCTTGCTGGCAGCAGCCCTGACGCTCTGCTCCCAAAGAACATAGACGGCATGACTCGGGCCGCGCTTGACGGGATAATGCTCTCAGATGCCGACAGTAAGCTCGGGGTAATGCGTAGTGTTCTGGACAGGTCTTTTGGTGATATATGGAAGTGGGACAGAGCAACAGGCAAGCCAACGGCTGGTGATATATTTTCAAGGGATGGAAAGCCTATAACCAACAGCCCAGAGATTAATGCCCTCCTGCGCGACATGATAAGGGCCAAGAAGAAAATTTCAGCCAAGTTGGATTACGCAGACAAGTCTAACGGCAGCACGGCTGCTCCCCGAAACTTGGGGCAGACCGAGATCAAGCGGCTCATAGGGTTAAACCCCGCAATGGCTGATCTGTTTACTGTTACCCCCAAGGGTAAGTATGTCCCAAGGGATGACGTAACTATAGCTGGAGAGGAGAGGCAGCGTGGGGCTGCTGTTGCGAAGGCTTTAGACAACGCACCAAGCGGATCACCAGAGGCAGGAGGGGTACGCATGGTTGCTGAAGGCGAATACTCTGGAATGAGGTTTAATTCGGAACAGATAAAGGCGTTGATGGAAGTTCCAGAGCTAAACGATCATGTTAAGACTCACCTCCGAGAGATAAACGACAAGGTTGGGGAGGGAGATGTTTTAGAGATCAGCTACTATGCAGCAACCCGAAAGGCTAAACGAATCAACAAGGAGACGGGTAAGCCTTACTACATTTCAAAGTACAGCAGTCGCATAAGAATGAGCCGGAGAAAGGTTGTCCCGTACCACTTGAATATTTCCGATGCGGGTAACTTTCACATGAAGGCACTCGACTTAACACAGTTGGGCAACAAGGTTGATAAGTGGGGCAAAGATAAAAACAAAAAGGAGTGGATTAAGGAGTGGAACAATATGGACGAGTTATATACAGACCTGTCCAACTACCTTATCAACCTGTCCAAGCCGGAGGGCGAGAGGGTTCCCTCTGCCGGTTTGTTTGGTGAGACTAAGCGGAACATATTGAATGAACTGCTTGGCTCAAGACGCAAGGAATTAGTGAACCCCTTGCAGCTTTTGGAGTTTGCAGAGAAAGACAACCTCATAAGAGATTTCCGGCTAGACCGCATCAACCAAATGAACTGGGAGACGTTCATGGGCAAGAAGTGGAAGATGAGTGAGGACAACTACCAGTTGCAGAAGGTAAATTATATGCCATTGGTTGACGGGGTGGAACTGGGGGCTGTCCCTAAGATACCCCTCAGAAAACTGGAGGGGATTTCTGTCTTCCCAATCATCGCGGATTTAACAAAGGTTGGGAAGTACAAGGGTATAGACTCCTCACAGGTTGGGGAGCTTCTTCTGTTTGGGGGGCCGGAGTACCCGTCACAAAAAGCGTCAATTGCCGCAGACTTGCTTTGGGCTTTTGATGCGAAGGGGAAAATAACAGAAGCCTTGAACCTTGCAAAAGAAACGGGAGGGTACGCAGTTGTCACCGCAATGAAAGAAGACTCTCACCAATCTAACGCCAGTTTCATAGAGGCATACCTCTCTACCCTCGATGCATACGCCAGAGACGGCAAGATAACCCCCGAGGGGTTGGCGAAGGCAGATGAAGTAGTTAAGTCTACATACATCCGTTTTAAGTTTAACGAATGGAAATCTAAGTTCAAGAAAGCCGAAGGCAAGGAGCCGAGCAAGATAAGGGAAAACCGGAAGCGAAGAGAGCTTGAAGAAACCGCTTCAAAGATTCCCCATACAGATCAAAAGGCATTTCATAAATGGCAAGTGGGTCAGACCTTTGATGTTCGCTCATCAATCGCAGAGTCTCTTGGCAAGCCTACGGTTGCGGAAAGCTACAACTTCCCTTCCCGTAAAAAGGTTCTAGACGAGACGCGATCCCCTAAGCAACACGGCAGAGCATGGGGCGATGCAATGTACCTCGTTAAGCTAGACCTTGACTCCCCAATCGTAACACTAGGGGAAGGGAAATACCCCGCTCATCCTTCCTACAAGTTTGGTGTTAAGGGGAAGGTTGTTGGGGAGTTGTCCAAGGCTGTCAACCTACAGGTTCTATTTAAGGACTTCATAACAAAGCACAGGAAGGACGGCAGGGGGGATGGTCAAATATCCTATATGTTCAAAAAGCCAATCCCCATACAGAAGATCACAAAGCAAATCATAAAGGAGTCTGGGGTAGACGCATACGATCAGATCAGAAACTCAAGGCAGGCACAGGCTGTTGTTGATACCTTGAATGGTAACTGGGCGAAATCCGGAGTAGCCGTCAAAGACGGGGGGGTTAAGGTTGCCGAGTTTGTGAGAGCCTTGAAGGAAAATGTGCTTTCGCCCACTCTGAAGCAGTACACCAAAAAGGAGGTTGATAAACTCATTAAAGACGGGGAGATGAAAGTTTACCAACTCCACAATAAAGCCTCCAACTTGAAAGTGAAGGATAGCGATAACTATCAGATATTCTTTGCTCTGAGAAAAGATCAAGACGGTGCTTGGAACCTTGAGTCTGTGGTGAACAATGAGATGGGGGCCAAAGGCATTGGGGGGCCAAGTGTTGTGATTAAAGCGATACAGGAAGGAGCCCAGAAGCTTGACGCATTTGCGGCCCCATCCAAGCAGAATCCAAATGGGTTTTTGTACGATTACTACAGGCAGTTTGGCTTCAAAGAAACCGGAAGATTAGGGTTTGACGAGCAACTGTATTTACAAGACAATCGAAAGAGCTACGAGCTAGATGACTTAAAGCATGGACTTAAAAAATATGGAAAATGGGACGAGACTATGGGTGATCCAGAAGTCTCATATATGGAGATAGACATAGATGCAAACAATAGACAAACATACGGCAGAGATTTTGTACAACCGAGTGGAGGAAACGTATCCGGAGCTAGAGGATCAGCCAGAGCCAGAGATAACAAGGTTTCTGAACGGGGTGGAACAACTGGCAATCGACGAGGGGCCAGAAGCCGTGACTCCGGACAGGATACTGGGGCTCAAGAGGGTGTACGAGGAACTGATTTGGAGCGATCCGATGCTCAGTCCCGTTTAACGAGGTTGGTCGATGAGGTAGTAAATCTTGGCAGGGATGATGTTAATAATTTAGGGATAGACCAAAAACAGTTTAATAAAGCAAAGGCTCGTATTGGAAAACCAGACGGGCCTTTATTTATGCCCGAGGGGGAGGCTGTTCGCACCGTTGGGGAACAGCTTGACCCATCCCGAGTGGCCCCCAGCGGGGTAACCCCAGAGAACAACGCTCACTACCTGTCCGCAGTAAAAGCAGGGGCCGCTGAGACAGCACAGAGGATGGTGGACGAGGCTGCCGCACTAGTTAGGGAGCCAACGAAGACTCTCAAGACTTACAAGATATTCCGCACACTCAAAAGCAGGCCAAAAGAGTTGTTCCCCCTCTTTATTGGTAAGAATAAATCTACCCCGATAGGAGAGTGGATACCCGCAGAGTTTGTCCCAACCAAAGGTTTTGCCAGCCGCCCCGGCTGGCATTCTGGAAGACTCCCACACGCGCCCCATCTAATGAAGATGAAAGACGCGCAGGGCAACAAAATTCCTGTTGCCGAAAGGACTGAGATGCAACCAGACAGGGTGTGGGCCGAGGTTGAGATTCCCGCAGATGTTGATTGGCAGCCTAAAGCAGACATGGCCAAGACGAGGGATGTGCAAGGGGAGGTTCCCGCAGAGGGGTTCTACAGATTCAATCGGCCGGATGTACAGGGGTTGGAGTGGATTATTAGCGGGGCTCTAAAGGTTAATCGAATCTTAACAAACAAGGAGGCAAGGGAGATTGCCAGTAAGGGTGAGGTTCCAGTAATTGAAAAGGTTAAGCACCCTGCGGTTGTGAAGGATAAGGGCGGCAGGGTGATCCCGTTGGGGGATAGGTTTAGATTCCTCCCCGAGTTGGTTGGCCAAACCGAGGTTAGGAAAACCAGCGATGGTTATAAGCTGCTCACTCGCGGCAACAAGACCAGAGTGTACTCGCCCACAGGCAAACTGATTGGGGTAGCAAGCAGCGAGAAAGTCGCTGACAACATACACAGGAGGCACAGAAATGTTGGAGAGAATAATTTACGCAAGCGACCTTCACGGCGACTTGTTGGACGATGAAGCGGTTAACGCGCTTTATGCTTTTACAAAGGAATGGAAACCGCATCACAGG
>Ga0098053_1000665_pt1 | contig 11203 bp, 21 predicted proteins | sample 15BtaG_FD_77068 | JGI IMG/M metagenome (GOLD analysis project Ga0098053, IMG submission 77068) | Marine viral communities from the Subarctic Pacific Ocean - 15B_ETSP_OMZ_AT15312_CsCl metaG | ecosystem: Environmental > Aquatic > Marine > Oceanic | place: Pacific Ocean | collected 2015-01-18 | reverse complement strand
TGCAAAAGATATAGCTAGTAGTTCCCCTGAAAGATTTACGATTAGGGTTTATAGGGCAGATATTTCTGATGACCAATACCCATCGGTAGATGTAAGTGATATAAGAGCATTTTATGAATTATATTGGGTAGGCTACATTAACAAAAGGGTTATGTCTATTAAAGATATGCCATACCCTTTCGACTTAAACATAGCAGCAACAGATGGGATATTAAACTTAAAAGGTCTTGACTATAAGCAGTCTGATGGTAGCACAATGACACAAAGAAAGACTGTGTTAGATATGTTATCTGATATTGCCACAAAACTAGACACCTCAAACGCTTTCGACCTTAAATATGACCAAGCCTTAATGACAAGGGTTAATTGGTATGAAGATAATATGTCCGCAACAAGCATCGACCCTTGTTCTCAGACTTGGCTTTATGTTGACCAATTTACTACTATCAATAGTGATGGTGTGATAAAATACTCGTCATACTACGATGTTTTGGAATCTATCTGTAGGCTGTTTCAGTCTAGGTTTTTATTCTCAGATGGGCGATACACATTTATTCAATTTGAAAATTTAACAGAAGATACTATAGACCCATTTATTTATAATAAAGAGGGTTTAACAGCAGTATCTTTCCCAAGCACCTCACCTTCTATAGAGGTAAATCAAGTTTGGGGTGAAGCGGAGATGTCTGCAACATCTAGGACCGTTGATGATGCTAGGAGTGGATTCTTCCAAAGAACAAAAACATTTGGTAATAAAATAACTAATGTACAAATACCCTTTGAGGCATCCGTTAATAAGGGTAATTTATTAGACTCAAACAAAGCACTACCTGTTTACGGTAGTAAACACGATCCGAATGTCCCTTTTTCTCTTGTAGGTCCTGATTTATTTGGGGCTTGGGAGTCTGATGGTGATATTAGTTTTGAGTTTACAATTAAAATGTCGGTTCATTGTATGAATGGTTACGGACCAGAGAGTACACCCGACCTTTATAATGACTTAAATGGGAGATTTTACTTACCCATATTTTTAAAAGCCCACTCAGATGTATCGGGGGCTTCAAGATGGTGGAAACCATCTACCGATTTAACCCCTACAAACTCCTTTTCAGAAGAAGGTTCGTGGGTTGATGATTCAGGAACTTATCTTGATAGGGCGATTATAGTAAAGTCAAACAACATACATATTCGCAACACGGCTGAGTGGGGTACTAATACTCAGGAGATTTATGTTACCTTCAATACTACGGTAGCTGATTCTAGTGACTTTGATAGTTTACATTTGTACTTTGACAATCAAAACCAATGGATGTATAGTAGTATTCCTACAACAGGTTCAGAGGTTACTAGTTGGTTTGCGATAGAACAATCCTATGGGGCAGGAACAGGTGATACAAGTATATCACATTATTGGGAAGGGTACTCTTTCACAACTACTTTAGAAGATATATCTTTAAGGGTGTTTCAAGGGGGTTCTCCTTACACTGATATTGTAACTAATTCTCACGTAGGGTCTGCTGTTAATAGTAATCAGAATAATCCTGAGTTATTAGTAGTAGATAATATTATGTGGGGTGATGGACCTGACACAGTACCCGTTAGGGCTATTTATACGGGTTCTGCCTATATGCTTACATCTCAATCAGAGTCTTGGAAGCTAAATGGTACAGGGACAGGGAAGGGAATACACACATTAATATCAGACGAAATATTACTTAATAACTATTTATCGGCAGAAGTTTTACAGTCGAAAATAATAATACCAACAAACCCATCATTCCCTGACACTACTCAATGCCGAATAAGCCCTTATCTTGGCTTTTCCAGAGCGTTTATAGATAATGCAGAAATTACTTTAACGGAGAGATACGCTTTTACCTCAATGTCATTTAACCCAAATATGGGTGAGTGGGCTTTTAAGGGGAAAAAGATAGGGAATGCAGCCCCAACAATTTCATCAGATGTAGTATTTCTTGGCACAGGCTTATCTTCTTCACCTGCATCTACAAGTTCGGGGGCTACTGCAAGTCAGATAACTAATAATGCATTAGTTACATTAACCTCGTCAGTTAACCCAAGTGCAGGTGCAATAACAAGCGTTACCTGTACTGCCCTACCACAAAACATACCTAGTGGCTCGGTGATTCAAATGCAATCTTCGGGTTCAGAAGCTATTTGGGAACAAGTAACATTATCGGGTGACCACTCACAAGGTGCTACGACCCTAAGTTTTAGTTCTTGGACTCCTGTTTATACATACCTAATTGGAACACCTGTAGTTTTAACAACGGGTGCTGTAATGGCAGCAACTACAGGAGCAGCAGGGAACGACCAAGAAGTGCAATACAATGATAATGGCGAACTTAAAGGTGCAGCAAACTTTAAATTTGATGATTCTGCCCAAAAATTATCTTGTACTGAATTTTATGGGAAACATACAGGTTACGCAGATACCCAATTGACTTCCGTTTCAGACCAACAAATAGCTACAACAGAATTTGTACACGATGTTATAGATGCAGAGGTAATAAATGGTGCTGCTAATACCGTTCCATTTAACTATCAAGGTGGGCTTACAACGGATACAACTTTCAAGTACGACCCTGTAGATAATGTCCTTTCAGCAGGCACTTTAAAAGCCTCAAATATAGGGGATATTTTTGAGGACCAAATGGGTTATTGGGTTAAGTATTTAACCCCTAATGATTTCGTGGGTCAATCCTTCTTTTCTAAACCTGAATTTAACCAAGATGGGGCTTACGTTCATTTTTTGAGCAGTAGTCAAGGCTATACAGGAAAGGGTCAAGCGACATTTCAAATACCTAAAGGGTTTGAGATGACAGGAATAACTGTTAAGGGTAGTAGTGCTGTAACCGTTACCGTATATGAGTCTAGCTACTCATCATCATCAGGTTCTTCAATTGGGACAGGTTATGTAAATTCCTTCCTAAGTATATTACCAAGAATACCCCACACAAAAGGTAATTATGTTACGGTATTTATAAACACTACTAGTTACAGTCAAAAAATTTACGGAGCATCAATAAACTTATATCCCCTATAAAAAATATAAATAATGGATAAGAACGCAACAGAAGTAGCAGTAGCACAGATAGCTGCAATTTCAATAAGTATGTCAGATGTCGAAGGATGGCTACAAATGGCATCACTATTACTAGCTGTATCATTCGGTATTTACAAGTGGTACAGAGAGATAAAGAACATAAAAAATAGTAAAGGGGTGAAAAAGTAGGTTTTAGCTACCTTTTCCCCTATTTTTTCATTACCTTTACTACATTATTAACAACTAAAATTTATATTATGGGTCAAGTTATAGACTTTTTATTAGCTAACGGTGCTGAATTGCTTATTGCGATTTTAGCTGTAGTCAAGATTATCGTAAAACTAACACCTTCTATTAAAGACAATAAGGTATTTGGTTATATAGATGATTTAATTGGTTTCTTCATCAAGAATAATGGAGAAAAAGAAAAAGTAAAATAATATGGCAGGATTAATATCTAAAATAGCCCTAAAAGGCATATTAGCGTTAGTTCCTGAGATGTTTAAAGACAACAAGGGTAAGTGGTCATCAAAGCGAACTGTGTCGGGTGTACTCGCTGTAGCAGCGGTAGCCCAAATAGAGGCAAATGGTTTGTCTTGGCAAATTCTTTGTTTAGCTTTAATAGCTGTTTTACCTTTGTGCTTTTTGGGTGACGAGAAATGCAATAAGTGTGACAAATCGAAACTCACAAAAATCTTTAACAAGAAGAACTGAATGTATAGGGCATTTTTAAACAGGGTTCAAGGTGACGACCATCAGACTTTAGGGTATTTCTCTTTATACGAAGGGGTTAACCTAATCTTTGATTGCGTAACGTTAGAATTAGCTTGGAAAGATAATGAAACTAATGTTTCCTGTATTCCAAAGGGTACTTACAAGGTTACCCCACGATACTCGGATAAATATACACAACACTTTATATTAGAGGATGTTCCCAATAGAAAATTCATACTTATTCACTCAGGAAACTTTAATTCCGACACCGAAGGGTGTATTTTGCTTGGTACTAGCTTTAGAAAAATCAACCAAGACTCTTTGTTGGATATTACAGCATCACGAAGGGCTACATCTGAACTCTTATTTGCCACCGATGGAGAAGGATTTGAATTAACAATATCATAGGTGTATGCCTAGTTTACCAAAAGGTAGAGGTAGGGTTAAGCCTGTTGATAAGAACAAATCTTGGGGTGGTGACACCTCGGTGTATAGAAAAAAGAAGTGGAGACAACTAAGGGCTTTTTGGATAAACGGAAGCCCATTATGCGTAGAGTGCGAAAAAGAAGGTAGAACCGTTGCAGCAGATGTAGTTGACCACATTAAACCTATTAAACAAGGTGGTGGTATGTACGATATGAACAACCTACAATCGCTTTGCCACTCGTGTCACAACAGGAAAACTTACGAAGAAAATAAAGGTATATATGGTAAAGAAGAAGAAGATTAATAGGTTTAGAAGTGGTTATGAAAGAGAAGTTTGTGGTGAATTGGATGACCTTGGGGTTGACTTTGAATACGAAACTAAGAATTTATACTACGAGGTTTCAGAACAACGTAAATATACTCCCGATGTTATATTACCAAACGGAATCATTTTGGAGTTAAAGGGTCGGTTTTCAGCAGCCGATAGGAAGAAAATGCTGCTAGTTATACATCAACACCCTGCACTAGATATTCGTATGGTGTTTCAAAGACATACAAACAAGTTATTTAAAGGAAGTAAAACGACCTATTCTGAATGGTGTGACAAGCACAATATCAAATGGGCATCTAAAACAATCCCTATAGAATGGATAAAAGAAAAGACAAAACACCCGAAGAAATAGCCGAAGATGTGTTTGGTAGTTGGATTCAAGACTTAACAGAACAAGAGCAACCTGAAACCTGTGGCATTGAAGATGAAGATTGTGAGGCTTGTGGAAGTTAGAGTATCAAAGGGATAATTAATTTTATCCTTTTTTTTTGTCCTAGGATTAGGTTATTAACAAATGTTTACTTATATTTGAGTATAATTAACCAAAACACTCATAATTATGCAAGAAACATTATTAAGCACAATCATCGAATCAACAAAGGGTAAATTCTTTGGAGTTACTTTCAGAAAGGCAAACGGTTCAATTCGATTTATGAATTGTCGTATTGGAGTTCAAAAGCACACAAACGGAAAAGGGTTAAAGTACAGCCCTAAGAAAAAAGGTAACATCATTGTTTGGGACACCCAACAAAAGGGTTACAGAACGATTAAACTTTCAAGCATCAAGTCAATTAGATTTGAAGGAAAAGAGTTGTGGATTTCTAACAACTAATCACATTAAATTTTAGGGGGTTAAAATGAAAAGGGGGACTATTTGTCCCCTTCTTTCGTTATGTTCCATTCGTATGTGAATGGCTTACTTTCTTCTTCTACTATTAGTTTCTCTAAATACACACACAAATCCATTGCTTCTTCCTGTGCGTGTTTTAGCCACTCTAAGCGACTTAAATCCTTTCGCTCCATCGTAGTGCCATATTTAGACTTACCTACCTCAGAACGCTTTAAAATCTTAAAACAAACTTCTTCTTCTATCTTACTCATAACTATCTTTCTTTGATTATGTGGTGAAACGCAGGGTCTAATTCCTTTATCTTGTCCTGAATGCGACTCCAAGCCTCTTTAACAGCTTCTTCGTTACCTATATCTAACTTGCCCCCTGTACCTGAATTAGCTACGTTAGATGCGTTTTTTTCAAGTAACTTATCTATCGTTTCCCTGATAGCCTTGTTATCGTTGTACTTCGGTGTGAGTTTCTTCTTAGTCATAATGTTTTAGTTAGTTAATAAAAACAAATGTAAATAAAAAAAAGGAAGAATCAAAATGATTCCCCCTTTCCCAATTAACCAAATGAAAAACAAAAGCTATGATTACTCTCAAAAATCACAACGATGTTCAAATATAAACAAGTTTCCCCTTATCATAATTAACAAAGGTAATGTACTTGTAAACAAATCTCCTTTTATTAAAATCAGTAGTTTCAGGTAGTGTTTTCCAAAACCACTTATCTATCTTTATTTTATTCAAATTGTGTACCAATACAGTACCATCAATAAAGAAGTTTATATACAAAGCCTGTGACCCTTTCTCGTTTTTACTTCTTCTCAGTATTCTTTCATACTTGTGCATTTCAAGTATTAAACCTTCGGGGTATTTTTCTTGTGCAAAGTCAAAGCAAAAATTCCTACTTTTCATTTCACAATAAAACTTTACACCATCCTTGCGTTCAGCTACGAAATCCCAATTAGAATGCATACCATCAGCAGGAATACATTTAATGCTATATGCCGATGCGAATTTTTCCATTAATTCAAGTTCCCTTGCATTCATTTTTACTTACTTTTAGTTAGTATTCGCTTATACTCATCTACGATAGCTATTAGCTTAGTTACATTAACATCTTTAGCATCGATCATATCTGCTAACTGGTCTAGTAATGGAGTAACCTCTCCCATCTTACTTTCGATATTTCTAATTCTAGTAGCTAATTCTAATTCATTTGAAATGCGTTCTAGTTCGTTCATTTTTACTTAATTTTAGTTAGTATATCCAATTCACTTTTCAACTCTATAACAGCATTTGCCATTTCTAATTCCCTTGCATCAGCTAATAGTTTCTCACGTTTATATGCCATCATTTGAGTATATACATACGTGAATGCCATCATTGATTCTGTAAGAACATTCAACCTTTCTTTAAGCTGTTCTGCTTGTGGATGGTCAGCGTATGTAGCATATTGTTCAGTCATTTTAGCAATCTCCTTCTGATGTGCTAAAAACTTATCCATACTATTAATTTCATCCATATTAGGGTCTGCATCCCTAAGTAGGTGAATCGCTTTCATTGTTATTTCGTCTGCCATATCTAAAAAATATTATGTGGTTTAACTTTATTATCTACTTGCTCTATAGGGTCTATTAGACTACCGTTTTGATTCAGGTATTGAAACCTTCGCTTAGAATAGTTATAAAATAATCCTATTGGCTCTAATTCAGGTGTAGGTAATCCTACTAGCTTTTGAAACTTAACCTTCTGAATGTGTACCTCTGTTAGATTCCAATTTTCGCTTTGTGGATTCCTGTGAAACACAATGAAGTTATCCGCCCGGTTACCGAACATACCACCGTATTCAACATCACTCATATTGGGTGCAGGTCGGCTACCATCTTCATTTCGTTTTCGTGTAGCTGCAGTTGCAGGGTGAACGACTAGGTAGAACTTAACCTTGTGCTTTTTAATGAACCTTCTTATGTTACTTAGGCTCTCATAATAGTAATCGTATTTAGACTGCTTAGAATTGCCTGATTTAAGGTCATTCAAAGGGTCTATTGAGCAACCATCTATCTGAGCAACTTGCATATAGTCATCAAAAGCTGATAAAACTTCTTCAACAGTTGGTGTTTCATCAAACGTAAGCACAGTAAAATGCTCGTAAGCCCATTTAATAGCAGCTAAGTATCTATCACCATCTACTCGGTTAGAGAAATCTTTGTCTGCTGTCTTACCACAATACATTTCAGCAATATCAATCATTAAATCACCTACAGGTTCGTTCTCAGGACAATACATTAGCCATTTCCAACCGTATAACTTAGCTGACATAACCATAAAGAACAACTGTGCTGTAGTCTTACCGATATTAGCAAACCCTGTGATAACATCTAATTCACCTTTTCTAAAAGTGTAGTGCTTATCTAATACTTCTATTCCTGTAGTTTGACCCTTAGTGTACCCATCACGATAAATACCTTTGCAGTAGTCAACCACCTCTTGCTGTGATGTAATTCTATAGCCACTCATAACTACTTACCCATCTGTTTAAGTTGGCTACCTAAGTAGTTAGAATCAGGAATGTGTTGAGTGTTACGAGAAATCCAATTAGATGCTGACATCTTCCAATTCTTCATTGGGGACTTACCAACTTTCCAACCTTTAGACCCATAAAAGTTATAGAATTTCTCAGCCTCTTTTTTGTTACTACCTTTTGACACAAAATACTCTTGTGCTTCTTCTAATGATTCAGGTGTAGGTTTTTGAGTTGGTTTAGATGTTTCTCCTAACTCTAATTGAACGGTGTTATTGAATGTAATATCGTTCTGTTGAAGTAAGTTTAAGATAGAGTTGTGAACCCTGTTGTTAGGGTTTAAGGTTTCACCGTATTGAAATTTAATGAACCCTGTTAGATACCATCTACCATTTGGTAACACGATAATTCTATCTTTATCTGAATTTAAGTCTTTGATGAAGTTATCAGAATTAATCTTTTCACCGATTAATAATTCAAACATTCTTTTGTTTGGCTTGAATATACCTGCGTGGTTGCAGTTATCACATATATAAATCCAAAACAATTTGTGGTTAGTGGGTAGGTCTAAAAACCAATCTTCGTTCCACTTTTCGGTGTCTGTAAATCTTTTAGCCATCATTTGAGTTAATTTAATTTGTAATTGAGAGAGAGTAAATGAAGGGGGACTAAGCCCCCATCAATTTAGAATGGCATCCCATCGCTAGGAGCTTCGTGAAATTCTTCTACCTTTCCCACGCTTTCATTCGTAGCTGTAAATATCTTCCACGCTTGTAAGTCTGTATAGAACTTACCATTGTATTCCCTTGATTCAGCATTAAAGCTAACATCAACAAGTTGACCAACCTTATTAAACTTTAAAAGGTTATCTACTTTTTCTTCACCAAATACTGTGAAGTAAACTGTTTTAGGGTATTCGCCTTTTGTTTCAACTGCGAAACCTGATTTCTTCCAAGCCTTACCTGCTTTGGACTCTCCTTGTTGTACTTCACTAATTGAAGTGATTGTACCTTGTAATACTAAGTTGTTACTCATTTTTTTGAATTTAATTGTTTATAATCGTTAGCAACTTCTAGGACAAAGTTAGCAAAAATTTCTGAATTAAACATTTCTTCTAATAAAATTTCTTTAAGAAGTTCGCCATCGGTGTTTGCAAATGCCCTTGTTATGTACTTATCATCACCTTGAAACTCAGCCGAAACCAAGAAATACTCTTGGCATTGCTCTATAATTTCTTCGTGTGCTACATCTACTCTATTTATTTCCATAATACGCAATTATTAGGTTAGCTTTTGATTTATTTGTAGTTTCTAACTTTAAGATTTCTGATACATCTTTTCGCTCCCTTACTTCTGTTAGGTGAGCAACTTCACCTTTCATTATTCGCCTCAACGCTCTAAAATCTTCTTCATACTCACAGTATTGCTCAAACGCTTTACGTGAATGTATAACAGATGTATGGTCACCGTTGGTTAATGTACCAATTTCACACAGATTTAAGTCATTACCCATACATAAGTAATATCTTATAGAGTGTCTAGCGTTCATTATGTGCCTTGACCTAGATGTTGTTAGTATCAACTCTTTAGGCACGTTCCAATATTCTGCACACAAAGTTAACCCCTTACTCAATCTATCTTTCCCATATTGGGTTACAAATTTGCTTTTCATAATTCTTCGTTTATTATGTGGTTATTCGCTTTCTCAAAAGTATCACAATACCTTTGTCTTTTCTCTAATAATTCAATGTACTCTTGCCTACCTTGCTCTAAGAATAGTTCGCCACATCTAAAGATTCCTACCTGATGTGGCGAGTTTGTTTCTATCACAATAAACACAAACTCTTTTGCTCCAAACCCATCCATATAGAATGCAGCTTGACGATGATAAGCGTACCTGTAAGCACTTTTCTTGAAGTCGGCAACATCTTTACCCGTAGTCTTAATATCTACTAGCATATCGCCTCCTGATACTATCATATCGGCTTTACCTTTACACTTCGACATCGTGTTGAAGTCTATCCAAGTCTTAGCGACTTCCTTTTCTGAGTTATCTAAGATGTTTTTAATCTCAGGATATGATTCCAACTTACGTTTCAAAGATAAAGCTAATTCGTAATCCTTCAAAGCCATAAGGTACTTTTTCCCTTCCTTACAATCTTTCTCTAAGGCTATCTTCCACTCCTTATTTACTTTAGCTGTCATACCCTTATCTTTATCAGGTCTTTTATCAGGATCAAACACAAAGAATAATTCAGAAAACTTTTCAGGTTCTAATATCAATGTGTGTACCAATGCCCCAAACCTTAAAGCAGGTGTATCTAACTTACCACCATTACGCATCTTCCAATAGTAAGCAGGTGACTTCTTTACATATCCTAACTGAGAGTTAGTAGTATATTCCCAATCACCGTAGTATTCTTCATCTGATTTAAACTGCTCCATAACTTATTGTTTTTTTTCTTCTAGCCTTTTTACAACCAAAGCTAAGAATGATATTGTTGCAGGTACATACTTGTATATGAACTGTATTGCTAATAACACCGTAAAATACCAAGGTGCTTGTGCCTTGCTTAAAATCCAAAATAAAATAATTTCTATCATTTTTTCTTTTTCTTAAAGATTAACCCCTCTAAAGACCCTTGATGTTCTTTAGTCATATAATACTTTGACATAGCGTTTTCCACCTGAATGTGCTTACCACCTTCGATAGCAAACTCCATTTGCTTAAAGATTTCTTCATCCATCTTTATTCTACTAGGCTTCTTATCTCTAATTCTTAAAGCATCTACAACCTCACCGAACGCTTTAACACCCTTCTCTACATATAGGGTAACCTGAGTACCTTGCCAATCTTGGACCAACCCACTACCTGCTACCTTCTCAATAGCTTTAGCATTAGTCCTGTTTAATATCATTGGCTTATCGAACTCTTTAAAGTAAACCACAAAGCAATCTTCTTTTCTGCCTTGCTGACCTGTTACCTTATCGTTGTCTAGCTTAGTGATAGTCACTACAGCTTCTTTTTTACCATCCAACGAATAAGACCCTAGATAGTCGTAGTTAAATTGTTTTTTCCAATGTCCTTGCATAATTTGTTTTGATTTACTTGTTAAAGGGTGGGGTGGTATGTTTTCCTAATACCTAGACCGCCCAAAATGGAACTTTCACTATTGACCCAACCCTAGCCTATACATAGTCGTATAAGGCTGTTTTGAGTATTTGTTTTTGTTATACCTATATATTAGCTGATAACACTTTTAAATATAGTTGTTCTGTTATACAATCTACCATTTCTACAAATGGTT
>Ga0098053_1000648_pt1 | contig 11292 bp, 12 predicted proteins | sample 15BtaG_FD_77068 | JGI IMG/M metagenome (GOLD analysis project Ga0098053, IMG submission 77068) | Marine viral communities from the Subarctic Pacific Ocean - 15B_ETSP_OMZ_AT15312_CsCl metaG | ecosystem: Environmental > Aquatic > Marine > Oceanic | place: Pacific Ocean | collected 2015-01-18 | reverse complement strand
TTAGCTAGTCTTCAATACGAAGAATTAAATGAGGAATCTCAATTGAATGAAGAGTCAAATAAACAAATTCAACTTTTGTTGGATTGATTAAGAAAGGAGGTTTTCTATGGAAAGCTTAGTAGTCCTTGTTTGCGTAGGCGTCTGTGGCGCTGTCGTAGGCTGGGTATTAGCTAAAAAGAATGTTCTTTAGCTAATTTTGTATGACCCCCCAATGGTTAATATCTTTGGGGGGTCTTTTTATTTACCTTTTAAAAAAACGAGCTTATTATTATAGTATAATTAATGGCCCGTAGCTCAGAGGTTAGAGCACCATTCTTATAAAGTGGGAGTCCCGGGTTCAAGTCCCGGCGGGCCGACCACACAAAAGGAAAAAAAATGATTGCAGATATTGTTGTTGGATTACAGCATGGAGACGAAGCAAAAGGAAAAGTGACTCACCATCTTTGTTCAGAAGGTGGCTATACACATGTATTGAGATTTAATGGCGGTGGAAATGCTGGCCATACCATTTATCATAATGGTCGCAAGTTTGTAACACACTATATTCCAGCAGGTGTTTTTTATGGTATTAAAAGCATTATTGGAAGTGGATGTGTATTAAATATTCAGCATTTCTTCGAAGAGGTAGAAGAACTAAGAAAAGCAGATATTGATACATCTTTAATTAAAATAGCTAAAAATTGTCATATTATTACCAGTGATCATCTAAGTGAAGACAATAAAGATAAAAAAATTGGTACAACAAAAAGAGGCAATGGACCAGCTTATCGTAACAAATACAATCGTACAGGTTATCAAGCAAAAGATACTGTTGAATTACAACCATTTTTGATCGATCTTTATGACGAATTTTTTAATAATGAAAACGAGGTTAAGATCTTATGTGAGGGTGCTCAGGGATTTGAGCTTGATATTGATTGGGGTGACTATCCATATGTTACTTCTAGTCATTGTACATCTGCCAGCGCGCTGTTGAACAGTATCCCCGCATCTGCAGTTAGAAATATTTGGGGTGTTGGAAAAGTATATGATACATATGTGGGAACAAAACATTTTGAGCCAAATGATGATGTATTCAATAAAATTAGAGAAGTTGGCGAAGAATATGGAGCAACGACCGGCCGTAACCGACAATGCAACTGGTTGGATATTAATCGACTGATTAAATCTATTAATATTAATGGTATTACCCACTTGGTGTTGAACAAGGTTGATGTATTAGAAAAAATTGGTGTTCATGCTTTATATGATCAGGAGAGGACACTTAAATTTAATGACGGCGCCGACATGCGGGCCTATATTTTAGGGCGCTTAGAGACACCAGATCTTCTTAGCGAATTACAAGAAGTATATTTTTCTGGTAATAAAAATAACTTAAACATGCCCTCTTAGCTCAGTTGGTAGAGCATCGGACTCTTAATCCGCAGGTCGTAGGTTCGATCCCTACAGGGGGTACCACACACAGGTGAATATGAATTATAAATTAAAAAAAGATGAATACCTTTCTTCCAAAAAATATGTCTGGAAAGAAGGGGTATGCCTAGGACATATATATTCAGAAGTAAAAGAGAAACAAGGCATTAATTGGTCGAAATATAAACAAGATAAAACTCTTAGGATGACAGTTAATGACAGGTTGATCGTAAAGTATAACGCGATATGTTATCCAAATGAAAGTTGTGGACAATATTCATCGTTAAAAGAAGCGATTACAGCTATTGAAAATAAACAACTAGAATTATTTGACAATTTAGAAAATTTTGATATAATTACTATTGGAAACGATAATGTCTGATCGGTGGAGTATGTGGACACGCAATGTTATTGACAGATATAAAAATTGGTCTACTGAATCAATACGGAAAGATTTGCAGAGAACCGCAAATCCCTTCGCAGTTTGCATGGAACACTGGCAAGGCGATTTCAACATTAGTACGCTCATTCGTAACGCAAATGCGTTTAACGCTAAAAAAGTTTTTTATTTGGGCAAGAGACGCTTTGATCGCCGCGGAACGGTGGGTACACATCATTATGTGGATCTTGTTTTTCTTGGTGACAATCATAACTCACTGGTAGACCTTAAAGATGAGTATACTTTCGTTGCGATTGACAACAACGTATCAAATACGCGCAAATTGAGTGAATTTGATTGGAATATGCTACAAAAACCACCTCTTATGCTCTTTGGTGAGGAGGGAGTAGGTTTAACTAGTGAGACTTTAGCTCTGGCTGATTATACGGTAGAGGTTCCTCAATATGGTTCGGTTCGGAGTTTGAACGTAGGCACTTGTTCGGGGATATTGATGTATGATTATATGATGAATTTACAAAATTCCAAAGATTTCTGTGAGTCACAGACAAAGAAATGTGATGAAATCTGTAATGGACAGAATGAATCATCCCAACTACTTCTCCTTTAACATTTAATACCGCTGATCCGGAAGATCCGCCAATCACTGGAATACTATAAAACGCCCTATTATTACTTATGCCAAAAAAGAAACCTTCATATAATGGTACCATTTCGCCATCTGCTATTCCTACAGGTGCTGAAATATTGTATACTCTATCACCATATTCTGGCTTTACAGGAGATACTTCGATTGCACTCATTGGTAACTTTTCTGCGTTTAGTAGACAAACATCTAAATCTACATCATATTTTATTACATCTACATAGAATTTTTTATTATCGCGATCAATTGCTCGAAGAACAATCTTTGCACCCTCAAATGATCCTAACATGCCCTTAAATTCATCAACTTTGCAAACATGAGCTGCTGTCAAAATAACTTTACTATTATTATGGCGAATCACCATCCCAGAACCAGATGAAAATAACATGTAGGGATCACAAAGTGCTGGGTCTTCTTCTAGCTCACAAACTTTAAATTTGACTAGTGTTTCTATTTTCACAAAAGATTTTTTAGCTGTTGTTAAATTCTTTAGAGCGTTGATTTGCAACGCGCAGCTATTTATTATGAATGAAAATAACAATATAAAAATTAAAGAAAAATATTTCATTGTATTTATAACTAGTGGCTGAACATCTGAGAATTTTATGAAAAAAATTTATATTCTTGATACAAACGTTTTTTTGACAAACGCTAAATCAATTTTTGAGTTTAAAAACAACGATATAGTCGTTCCTCTTAAGGTTCTTGACGAAATTGATAAACACAAAAAAAGACAAGATGGCGTTGGTTTAAACGCTCGTGCTGTTATTCGTACGTTGGACAACTTAAGAAGTCGAGGAAATTTGCATAAAGGCGTGCGAATCGCGAAAGGAAGAGGAATATTATTTGTAAGAGGATACGATATAGAAGATATTCCTCTTGGATGTGATTTAAAGAGCGCAGATAACGAAATTATTACAACAGCGATTACTGAACAAAAAAAGAACCTTAAAAGAAAAGTGATCGTTGTAACACGCGATATTAACATGCGTGTGAAGTGTGATTCACTTGAAATATTAACTGAAGATTATATCACTAACAAGGTTGTAACAGATCACAATAAATTATTTGCTGGATTTTCAAAACATTTAGTTGACGATCAAATAGTTGATCATGTATACGAAGGACAAGAAGTCGTTTTTGATAAAGAAGAAGGAAAATTTAACCCAAATCAATTTTTAATGTTGGTATCTAACGCAAATGAAAAGAAAACAGCTTTAGTAAGATTTAAAAATTACAACGTACCTTTACATAAAGTTTCTGAATATAAGAATGGCGTTTGGGGACTGAAGCCTAGAAACAAAGAACAAATGTTCGCTTTAGACGTTCTATTAGATCCAAACATACCTATCGTTACATTAGTTGGAAAAGCTGGTTGCGGTAAAACTCTTTTGGCAATTGCAGCTGGTTTAGATCAAGTATTAGACCAAGAAAGATATAAAAAATTGGTTGTGTCTAGGCCGGTGCAGCCATTAGGAAAAGATATAGGTTATCTTCCCGGGACAATGGAAGAAAAAATGAGACCATGGCTAATGCCGATCCAAGATAACTTGGATCACTTGTTAGATGGTAAAAAAGAGTCTATGTCTATGTTTTTTGAAAATGGCACTATTCAGATAGAGGCACTTACATACATCAGAGGTAGATCGATATCTAATGCATTTATTATTGTTGATGAAGCACAAAATTTAACAATACATGAATTAAAGACTATAATCACTAGAGTGGGTGAAAATACTAAAATAGTCCTTACGGGGGATATAGAACAAATTGATAGTGTATATTTAGATTCAACGTCTAACGGACTATCATATGCAGTAGAAAAACTTAAAGCGCATGATCTATCTGGTCATATGACTTTAATAAAAGGTGAAAGATCAAAAGTAGCTACTTTAGCTTCAAGGGTGTTATAATGGAAATAATGAAAGCAAAGGAACTTGAAAAAAACCCAACATTAAAACAGGTAGTAGAACCTGAAAACGATTTAAAAAATTTTTTAGTTGAATATGTTGGTGAAAAAGCAAGCCCTAACGACCAAAATGTTACGGTTGAGATGATAATTGAGACAATGGCTAATGAATTCCCAGAATTTCTTCTTGCCATGGCAGAAGAGAACTGGATTCGAGGCTATCAACAAGCACTTGACGATGTTGACCTTGGAAAAGGTATATTTGAGAAAATCGATGACAAACAGAAAAAACATTGTAAATTATGTGAAAAATAAGAAAAATAGCCTAAAACAGCAGAAAATTGGTGATATAAGCATCTTTATAAAGGATAATATCACGAATAACGTTAAATATGAGACTGTTTTTGAGCATATTAATTTTATTTTACCTTATAAGATATTAAATTTGATTGATGTGGTGTATATTGGTGATTTTGATTTTTTTGAACATCGAGCAATCAATGCAGTATATATGGACCGTGCTATCTATGTTTCTAATGAACAGAGTAATAAAGAAGACATGATTGACGATATAGTGCATGAAGTTGCACATGCTGTTGAAGAAACACATAAATATTTTATTTATAATGATAAATTAGTAGAAAATGAGTTTTTAGGCAAAAGAAACAAATTGGAACTAATGTTAAACCATGAAGGGTATAATACTGATCATTTAGACTTTTTAAATCTGGCTTATGAAAAAGAGTTAGATCTTTTTTTGTATGATGAGGTAGGAAATGCAAATTTAAATAAATTAATTAATGGACTCTTCATGAGAGGATATTCAGCTGTTTCACTGAGAGAATATTTCGCTACTACTTTTGAAGAATACTATTTAGGAAATAACTTTGATGTAAAAGGAATATCACCTTTTTTATATGAAAAAATAAATTTAATAAACGAAGAACAGGAACTTAATAAAAATGAATTTTAATATTGATATTGATAAAGAAAAAAATGTACTTACTATTACTGTAATACTGCCAACTCGGAGAGTGGCAAAAACACCAAAAAAGAAGGTTGGTTATCGTACTATGAAAAAACTTTTAGATGAAAATTTGAAGCTTCCTAAAAATTATACTTTAGGAAAATGTATTAATCCTCATGTAACGGTTGATAATTCTCCTGATACTTCGACAAAAGCGGTTTGGAGTTTTAATCTCCTATCAGACGTAAAGCCCTCGCAGAAAAAAGTAGTCGCACCGAAAAAGACTCTCCTATCAGACGTAAAGCCCTCGAAGAAAAAAGTAGTCGCACCGAAAAAGACGGTGACAAAATCTCAACCTTCCCTGAAAAAGAAAAAAACGAAAAAGCCTGTGGAGGAAAAGTGAGTCATATATCTTTTTCCGAATTAAAAAACTGGAATGATTGTCCTTTTAAACATAAATTAGTATATGTTGATAAGATAAAAAAGTTTGTTGGGAATGAATACACTGCTTTTGGAAAAGCAATTCACGATACTTGTGAAAAGATGATTCTTTCTGAAACTGTAGTACCTAATTTGAGTACATTTTTCGATCTCCAATTTTTAGATGAGTTGCAAAGACTAAAAGAAGAAAATATAGAACTTAAACAAAATTTGATCAACGATATGAGAGAGCAAGGTAGTTCTTTAACCAACTTCATCCTTCCGGCGGTCAAAGAAACTTTTGTAGAATATGAAGTTATTTCAGCAGAAGAAGCGCTTTATGAAGATATAGAAAACTCTGAATTTAAATTTAAAGGGTACATTGATTTAGTCTTAAAAACAAAAGATGGCAAATACCATATTATTGATTGGAAAACTTGTTCGTGGGGATGGGACAGGAAAAGAAAAGCGGATAGAATGACAACATATCAGCTAACTTTGTATAAGTATTATTTTGCAAAAAAGCATAATGTTGATTTGTCTAATATCGAAACTCACTTTGCTTTATTAAAAAGAACTGCCAAGAAAAACAAAGTAGAGATATTTCGTGTAACTAGTGGACCAAAAAAAACAGAAAATGCTGTTAACTTATTGAACAAAGCGCTTTATAATATAGAACATAAGAAATATATAAAAAATCGTTTATCTTGTACACAAGGATACGGTTGCGAATTTTATAAAACAGAACATTGTAGGTAGTATATGAAAAGACTTAAGATTTTTGTAATATCCGATCATCCTTTTTCTCCATCGGGCGTTGGTATACAGACTCGAAATATGATTGAGAACTTGCTTGAAACTGGCAAATATATATTTAGATGCTTTGGTGGAGCAATCAAACATCAAAACTATGAGCCCCAAAAAACAGAAAAATATGGAGATGATTTAATCGTTTACCCTGTCGATGGTTACGGTAGCCAAGAAACAGTAAGATCCATGATAAGAACGGAAAGACCAGATATGCTTTGGTTCATGACTGATCCAAGGTTTTTTCCGTGGCTTTGGGAAATAGAAGATGAAATTCGCTCGTTGATACCGATGGTATATTATCATGTATGGGATAATTACCCATATCCAGATTTCAATGGTCAGTGGTACAATTCAACAGATGTAATAACTTGTATATCAAAAGTAACTCATGATATAGTAAAAAATGTTGCGCCAGCAGTAGAAAGTCATTATCTCCCACATGCTGTTGCTTCTGATATATTTAAGCCTTTAAGCGAAGAAGAAATATTAGATTTTCGAAAAACTCATGTTGGCGTTGACGAAAATAAATTTATTGTTTTTTGGAATAATCGAAACGCTCGTCGCAAACAACCAGGTACTTTGATTCATTGGTTTAAAGAGTTTTTGGAAAAAGTTGGAAAAGATAAAGCGATGCTTATAATGCATACTGATCCATCTGATCCCAATGGGCCAAACTTAACCAATATAATTGAAAATTTAGGGCTTACTGATGGCGAAGTAAAATTTTCAACTCAAAAAGTTGAATTTCATCATTTAGCCGCAATGTATAATATAGCAGATGTCACTGTTAACATATCAGACGCAGAGGGTTTTGGTTTAGCAACACTAGAGTCTCTTTCGTGTGGAACACCAATCATTGTGACAATGACCGGAGGTTTACAAGAGCAAGTAACTGATGGAGAAGAGTGGTTCGGTGTAGGAATTGAACCAAATTCTAAAGCTGTTATAGGATCTCAAGATGTACCATATATCTATGAAGATCGAATTGGAAAAGAGGATTTTGTTAGTGCTCTTATAAAAATCTATGAGTTAAACAGACCTCAAAGAAGAGAATTTGGTCTTAAAGGCCGCGAACATGTTATAAAAAACTATAATTTTGAAACTTATCACAAGAGATGGGATGAGCTATTACAAAATATACATGAAAAATATGGCTCTTGGGATACAAGAAAGCATTACAAAACTTGGGAGTTCACAGAGGTATAAAATATGCGAAAGAAAATACTTTTAAAAGGCCCGGTTTTAACTCAATCTGGATATGGTCATCACGCACGTACGGTTTTAAGAGCTTTACGAACACGAGAAGACCTTTTCGATATTTATATCCAAGCTATAACCTGGGGAAATTGCAGTTGGCAGTGGGAAGATTCAGAAGAAAGAAGATGGATTGACACAATTTTGCAAAAGACTTTGGTCCATATAAAGGAGCAAGGGCATTTTGATATATCTTTACAAGTCACTATACCTAACGAGTGGGAAAAATTGGCTCCTGTAAACATTGGTATAACAGCAGGCATCGAAACTACAAAAGTGTCGTCGCAATGGATTGAAAAATCCTTTTTAATGGATAAAATCATAACCATCTCAGAACATTCTAAATGGTCTTATGAAAGCACAGTATATCAAGCACAAGACCCAGATACTGGTCAAATTTTTGAAGCTAAATGTGAAACTCCAATAGAAGTTGTACATTATCCTGTGCGAAAATTTGAACCTGCTAAATTAGACTTGAATTTGTCTACTGACTTCAATTTTTTGAGCGTAGCTCAATGGAGCCCTAGGAAAAATATTCAACAATTAATAAAATGTTTTGTTGAACAATATAAAGAAGATGAGAACGTAGGTTTAATTCTTAAACTTAATATCGCTAAAAATTCCCTAATTGATCGTATCCATTTAAACCATCAAGTTAAAAGCTTTTTACACGAATTCTCAGAGAGAAAATGTAAAATTTATACTTTACATGGTTATATGACCGATGAAGAAATGGCTGGTTTATACAACCATCCAAAAATCAAGGCTTATGCCACAACAACACATGGCGAGGGTTTTGGTTTACCATTATTTGAAGCAGCATATTACGGCATGCCAGTTGTTGCACCCGATTGGAGTGGTCATTTAGACTTTCTTTACATGCCAAAAAAAGACAAAAAAGGTACATTTAAGAAGAAACCGATGTTTTCAAGAGTTGGATACACTCTACAACCAATTGAACCATCCTCGGTTTGGGATGGCGTTCTTCAGGCCGATTCAAAGTGGGCCATCCCAGAAGACGGCTCTCTTAAGATGGCAATGAGTGATCTGACTAACGATTATGGTAGACATGTTAAGAGAGCAAAAGAGCTTCAAAAATGGATTTGTGAAGAATTTAATGAAGAAAAACAATATGAAAACTTTATCTCCTCAATTCATGATTTCGTGGGCGATCTAGAATCTGAAGAAGCAATTAAAATCTTTTCATGAAATTTGTTTTCATAGCTGATTTTTTTTCTAATGAAATTTGTGGAGGCGGCGAACTCAATAATCAATATTTAATTGAATCTTTGAGAAAAAAAGGCCATGAAGTTGAAGAGAAGAAATCAGTTGATGTAATATATAAATTTTTAGAAGACAATTGTGAATCTAATTTTATAATTGCTAATTTTGTACAATTAAATCCTGTATTTATACAAAAAATACAAAAATTAAAATATATTATATATGAGCATGACCACAAATATATAAAATCTAGAAATCCGGCGTTATATCATAACTACAAAGTACCTAAAAACCAATTAATCAACGAAAACTTCTATAAAAATGCAATTTCGGTTTTTTGCCAAAGCGATTTACATGCAGAAATCGTAAATAAAAATCTTAATATAGAAAATATCAAGAATTTAAGCGGCAACATGTGGTCTACCGAAACCCTTGATTTGCTTGAAAAACTGTCTAAAAATTCCAAAAAAGATCGTTTTTCAGTGATGGAATCTTCAATTTCACATAAAAATACGCCTGGTGCCGTTAGATATTGTGAATCTAAAGAAGAAGAATACCAGTTGATAAGATCTTCAGATTATTATAATTTTTTAGAGCAATTATCGGGTAATAATAAGTTTGCTTTCTTTCCGCAAACACCAGAAACCCTATCTAGAGTATCTGTAGAGGCGCGCATGCTCAATGTTGAGGTGCATATAAATTCTAAAGTCGGCGCAGCAGGAGAGCCTTGGTTTAAACTTAAAGGCAAAAAGCTGATTGATTTTATGCGTAAGAGAAAATCTGAAATTACAAGTGCTGTTGAACACGTATTCGAAGGTGGGAAAATAACAAGGTCTTTAAAGGAAGCGCCCCTACCAAAAATTTCTTTAATTACATCTCTGTATAAAGGAGATGACCATATTGAAGCTTTTATGAAGAATATAACGTCACAAAGCATATTTGAAGAATGTGAATTGATTATAATTAATGCTAATTCTCCTGGGAATGAGTCAGAAGTTATAGAAAAGTATATGAAAAAGCATTCGAATATCATATACGAGAAATTAGATAAAGATCCAGGAATCTATGGCTGTTGGAATCTAGCCATAGAAAAATCATCGGGAGAATTTATATCTAACGCAAACTTAGATGATAGAAGATCAAAACAGCATGTTGAAATATTAGCTACGAAACTTATGAACAATCCAGATGTTGATTTGGTCTATTCGGAATGCTTTCTAACTAAAAAAGATCATGAAAGCTATATAAATAACTCTTCTGATGGGGAAACATATCCAATAATTGATTTCTCCCCCGAAGCAATGATAAAGTGTCTACCTGGCTGTATGCCTATTTGGCGAAGATCAATGCATAAAAAAGTTGGGAATTTTAATGAAAAGTATAAATTTGCTGGCGACTGGGATATGTGGTTGCGGGCAGTTAAGAATGGTTCACGCTTTAAACGAATTGAAGGTGCCCATGGACTTTATTACTTCAATCCGAAAGGTCTGTCAACAGATAAAACGAAAGAACATGAAAAATATAAAGAGGAAAAAGTTGTATTTCACGAGTATGCCGAGGTATTTGGAAAAGAAAACTGCAATCGGTATAGAGAATATTTTTCACAATGAAAAAAATTATATCATTTAGCTTATGGGGTGATAAACCGATGTATACCATCGGCGCCATTAAAAATGCAGATTTGGCTCTGGATGTTTATCCCGATTGGATTTGTCGTTACTATGTTGGTAAGTCTGTACCAATTGATATAATTACATCGCTTGTGGAGAGAAAAAATACCGAAGTATTTGTGATGAACGAACAAGGTGACTGGACGGGAATGTTTTGGAGATTCTATCCAGCATCAGATGCTGATGTTGACATCATGATTTCTCGTGATACGGATAGTCGCTTGAACTTAAGAGAAAAAGCAGCAGTTGAAGAATGGCTAACAAGCGATAAAGATTTCCATATCATGAGAGATCATCCTCATCACGCAACAGAGATCTTGGGAGGTATGTGGGGAATACGGGGTAACAGGTTATCAAACATGAAACAAATGATTCGTGATTATACGAAGGGTGATTTTTGGCAAATTGATCAAAATTTCTTAAAAGAAAGGGTATATCCTGTTATAATAAATCATGTTTGTGTGCATGATGAATATTTTGAAAAAAAACCATTTCCAACTAAAAGAGTACCAAAAAGCTTTGTAGGCCAAGCTTATAATAAAAACGATGAAATAATGTATCCAGAGCATGCGAAGATGTTAT
>Ga0098053_1000641_pt1 | contig 11351 bp, 12 predicted proteins | sample 15BtaG_FD_77068 | JGI IMG/M metagenome (GOLD analysis project Ga0098053, IMG submission 77068) | Marine viral communities from the Subarctic Pacific Ocean - 15B_ETSP_OMZ_AT15312_CsCl metaG | ecosystem: Environmental > Aquatic > Marine > Oceanic | place: Pacific Ocean | collected 2015-01-18 | reverse complement strand
TGGAGCTTTTAGTCCAACAACTACCAGCGTCTACCATGTAATTGGTAATGCACGAGGTGAAGGTAGTGAATCACCAGAAGCATGGTCAGATGAATTGCAAGTCGTTTACAACTCTACTCAAATCTTTAAAACTCCTCTACAGGTAACTGGTACGCTAGAAGCGGCAGTTCTTCGTGGAGAGTCTTCAGAATTGGCTAGACTTCGTAGAACAAAAGCACAAGAACACAAAATGCAGAAAGAAAAAGCATTTTTGTTTGGACAATCACTTCAAGGTACAAATCTTGGTGAAAGTAATCAAGCTGGCTCTTTTTCAGATTCCTTTAATGACGCTGGTAGAACAATTACAACAGGCGGTGTAAGTGGTAAAGCTCGTACTACCTATGGTATTGTTTCTGCTATTAATAAGTATGGTAGTTCTGATAGTACTAAAGATTATCAGAATATTTTTACAGCATCTGAAGCAAGTTACTCATATAGTAACTTTGTTGATGATATGGAAAAAGTATTCCAATATGTTCCAGAAGCAGGTGTTAAACAGGCTTTCTGTGGAGCAGGTGCATTAGGTTATTGGTCTAAAATGGCTGGTAATACAGGCATGGCAGGCAACTCAGGTTGGACTGTTAATGTTAGTGATATGAAAAGAGATGCTCTAGGTTTTAATTATAAAACTTTAGAAACACCTCATGGAATATTACAGTTGATACCTACTCCTGTGCTTAGAGGACCATACAACAAAACAATGCTTGTCATTGATGATAGTAATATGTTCCACGCTCAGTACAGAAACCAAATGTATCAAACGAACATTAAAACAGATAATGCTTATGATGGTGTTAAAGACCAATATATGTCAGATGAAGGTATTGGTGTATCTTTAATAGAATCTCATAATCTGTTTACAATCACAGCGTAAGGAGGTAGTCAATGGCTAGACCTTATTTAGGTGGTTCAAATGCATGTATTAAGGCGGTTTCTGCTGATACTACACTAGGTGTTGGAGACTCAGGTAATAATATTATAGTGGATGCAAGTACTGCATCGACTAATTTTACAATTACCTTACCTGCAACAGCAACAAGTAAAGGTGTATCCTACGATATTATATGCGGTGTAGCTAGTCATAGTGCATCAACGGTATTGGTTACTTCTGATACCAATATAGTAGGTGGCACTCTCTTGTGGTCTACAGGCGTTGTAACTGAAGTTGCGTCTGGGGCAAGCAGAGGCTTTGGTGATTCAGCAAAAGCAGGGTCAAGAATGCATATAGTTTGCGATGGCACTCAATGGTTAATATTGAATGCTAATAGCGATGTAGCGTTTGTGGCATCTCATTAATAAATAATCTTAGGGGAGGGGCAACTCTCCCCTATTATTTAGGAGTTTATGCAAGCTTTTAGTTTACAAATAGATAATATAGTAGGATATGATGTAGGTGCATCAACTGATGTGGATGACGCTTTAACAGCCTCAGCCAAGGAAGTATTAGATATACTGCCTGATGCATTATTATTGTTACATTCTACTAGCTCAGACACATCATCTTATAAATTGCCTTTGTTAAATAAAAAGGTATTAAGTATTACCAAGGATGGATATAATGTTAAATCGGTAGGGTTGGGTTTATCTACCCAAATTGCCGATTCAAACTCATTGCATTATGCTACAGAAAGAAGTCCTGTATCTTTCATAAACGCTACGAATGATATAGAGGTTTATCCTCAAGGAAGCTCTGCTCAAGGGAAAGTTTCATATATAAATTATCCTGTAGTTTCAAACTCTCATACAGAAATATCATCTAATGTACAAACAGGAGTAACTGTTGAGGCTGATGATGGAGTTTTTACTAAAACTGCTCATGGGTTTGTTGTAGGCAATACAGTTACATTGAAAAGTTTTACTATAGCTGATGGTACACCAATTGCATATTTAAATGATTTAACTACACAGATAGCAAGCACTCCTAATGCAGATACTTTTACATTAGAAGGAATAACAGCTACTGATGTTGTAGCCGATGGTATAAATGGACAAGTTATAAAAAATGGTGGGTTTCCAAATTCAGCAGAACATGCAGTTGTATTATCAGCGTCATTAAAGTTATTAAATAAAAAGCTAGGTGCGTTAATTGTAACGGATGAGGATACAGAATTAGCTCAAACAATTCAAGGGCTTATCGCCTCTACCTCAGCTTTATATCAGAAAGAAATACAAAGACTTACAGGAGCTAAATCATAATGACTCAACAACAAATGATTGAGAGTATTCAGCAGATATATCCTGATATGGGAGAAACGCAATTGCGTCTATTACTCAATGATGCGTTAGATGAGTTTGTAGAAGAAACTAGAGTCTTGACAGGGCATTCATATTTAGAATTAATACCTAATAATGATTTTTCAGGAAATCCCTTAAAAGGTGAGGTGGGGAGTAGTGATGGATTAGCAGGCACAGTAGGTGGTTATTCTAATATTTGGCATATAGGCGGTAGTGCAAGCCTTTCTCTTGGCATAGATTCAAATAGATTGTCAATAACAAAATCCAGTACAAATGCAATACATTTTACAGGTGGAGCTTTAACATCAGGCGTTTATTTAAAATCTGGTATAAATTATAAAATTGAAATAAGTGTAACAGATTTACCCCCAGAAAATGTTATTGTCAACTTTGGTATTTGGAGTGCAATGCCTTCTAGCGATGAGGTTTTACCAGCTGGTATAGAGACAGCAGGTGTAACTAATAATTCGGAAAAAACAAGTTCTACAACATTTTTAAACGGTACAGACAGATTAGTTTATCCATTTTTTTATATACAGGGGACAGGCACAAATAGTACTATTTATATTGAGCATTTAAGCATTAAACCTGTTGATTCGCTAGATAGATATTATCCTCTTACTCATTTTAATTCTGTAAGCTCTACAAGTGATGTGCTATCTGTATTTCAAATTGATTTAGATGAAAAACCTCTCAACAGGTTTGTTGGTCAAATAAATAAGACGGATGTAAAATAATGGCTACAAGTTACAATGTATGGTGGGTGAAAGATGGAAATTTAGGAATAGCTCAATTTTCTCAATCTACAGGAGATATATCTACAATATCTTTAGAAGGTAAAACGGTAGGTATTCATTATTTTAAGTCTCCTACAAAATTTACATCTTCAGATTTAACAAAAAAGATTGATGAATTAAGTGGAAATGATATGTTTCCAAACGCTTTAGCATATGGCGTTGTATGTAAGGTCATGCAGAAATGTGCTGAAATAAAAGGTAATCCACAAATGGCTCAGTATTATAAATCAGAGTATATGGATTATGTTAGACGAGGGAAAAGAATTAAAAACGAAAATAAAATCTCTGGTGGTTATAACATCATCGGAGGAGAATACTAAGGAGTTTAAATGGCTAAAGGCTTGCAAGATTATCAAACAGGTGAATCAGTTGCTCCAGCAGTTAAGGCATTAACATATGCTAATGGTGCTACAGCTGTGCAATCAAGAGCTGTATATATAGGTGTTGATGCTGATTATACATTTACTATAAATGGTGTAGCAGTTGTATTTAAAGGCTGTATTGCAGGTACTATTCTACCTATATCTGCTACAGCAGTTACAGGGCAGGGTTCTACTGGCGATATAGTATTCCTGTACTAATATGCGTTCAGGACTCGGACATGGTTTAACCAAGACAAGTGGAGCAGGTCGTACCTTTACAAAAGATGAACTTGTAGCTTATTATCCATTCAATTCTAATAGTGCAGATGATAAATCTACTAATACTAATAATGGTACAGTTAAGTCAGGTAGAGCATTAGCTTTTGATGGAGATGTGGATTCTCTTAAGATTCCCGATACTATGATGAGAGAGACAGATTGGAGAGAGGGAGCTATAGTTTGCTGGGTTAAACCATTTGATTTTGCTACTACAGGTCGTATATTTTCTCATTATTCAAGTGGAACTCAAAGAATGTATTTATCTACAAGTATAGCAGGTGAGGTTGGACAGTTAGCATGGCAATTAGGTAATGGTAGTGGTGAGAGTACAGGTACTATGGTCTTAAATACATGGCATAGAGTTGTGTTATCATGGAAAGATGGAACTACGAATGCTTATATTGATGGAATTTTGAAAGATACCACTTCTGATAATACTTCTGATTTTGATAGTTTAACTGGTAATAAATTTTATATTGGGAGTCATCAGGGAGACGAAAGTTATTTTGAGGGGTATCTTTCAGACTTCCAGATGTATAACAAAGTTTGGTCTTCTACAGATGTAACAAATGACTATAATAATCCAGAGATGTTAGCACATACTTTTAGTGGTACTTCTTTAATAGAATCTAATCTAAAGCTTTGGTATCCAATGTCTGAAGGTAATCCTGAAAGTCCTCAGACAACTATATTTGATGGTAGTGGAAATAAGAATCATGCTACATCTGTCTTTTATGGAGATGAGATGTGGGATGGAGAACAAGGAGACGATGCTAATTGGCTTTTATTTGGTACTAATACTAAAGCTGAAGATGATGGAGCTGTAAAAATAACTTATGACAACAATGCTTCAGGTGGTTATATAATGCTTAGAGATGCTTCTGATTTAAATGATGACCTTGTTGTAGGCAGGACTTACATAATTTCTTTTTCCACAAAAGTTAATCAAGGGTCAATTACATGGAGATGTCAAACTACAGGGTCAGGAGATGTTCATGATACAGCGACAGCTATAACTTCAACTGATTTTGAATCTAGAACCATGACAGTTGTTGCCAACCACTCGACAGACATGTATATTCATTCTAATGGTATGGGAACTGGCGATATTGTTTGGGTTAAAGATTTATCAGTCAAAGAAGTAGGTCTATCTACTACAGGTCATGTAGAAGGACAGGAGACTATCTTTCAACCTGCTTTTGTAGGACAGAATAGAATGTCAGTATTTAATGGTATAGATGGTTCAGATGAATATGCTGAAGTTTCAGATACTGATGAATTAGATATGGGTACAGGCAACTTTACTTTGTCTGCATGGGTATGTCCTCAAGACTGGGTTGGTAAAGGATATATTTTATCAAAAGGTTCTGCTGGTTCAAATGGGTATGCTATGCAACTTGATATTAATAGAAAATTAATAGGTAGATGGGATTCAACTTCTAATAATGAATCTGGTACAAGTGGTACTGCTGTATCTCAAAATATATGGAGTCATGTAGTTTGTTCTTTTGATAGAGATGAAGGGTTACTTTCTAATTATATTAATGGAAGTTTAGATAGTACTCATAGTATGTCAGGTGATACAGGAGATATAGATACAGCATCACCTTTTACTATTGGAGTACATTCATTACATGGAGATAATGCTTTTAGAGGTTTTATAAATGAAATTTCAGTATGGAAAGGAACAGCTTTATCTCTTGCTCAAGTGCAAGAACTTTATAATGATGGAGTTGCTTTAGACTTAGAAAGTAATACTCTAACAGATAGTCCTACATTGACAGGATACTGGAGAAATAATAAGTTACATACAGATGGTACATGGAAAGATTTATCTTCTAACAGGAATAGGCTTACAGTTAATGGTTCGCCTTCTACAGTCATCTTTCCTGAAGGTATAACATCTGGTAGAGATATTAATGGTTTCTTCTTAACTCATCCTAATAATAATTATCTGTCTTTAGATGGTACAGATGATTCCTATTTAGAAGTTTCTCACAGCGATGCACTAAACTTTGGAACTGGAGACTTTACTATAGAATGTTGGGCTAAAGCTGTTGATTGGGATTATGATACATCAAATGATACTTTTATGGTATGCAAATGGGCAGATAGCAATAATTATTGGTATCTTAGAACAGATTCAAGTAAATATGTTCAATTTTATTCTAAAGTAGGAGGCTCTGCTAAAAATAGTTGTACTGATGATACTGCATTAAATGCTAATACTTGGTATCATATATGCTTTGTAGCAAATAGAGGTGGTAATGGTATTATATATCTTAATGGAGCCTCAGCAGATACTACTGATATATCAGGTGATTCATCAGCAGATTATAGTTTTGGTGGCAGTCTCTATATAGGAAGATATGTTTCAGCTTCTTCTTTTAATGGACAGATAGATGATGTAAGAATATATAAAAGGGCTTTAAGTGCTTCAGAAGTAACAAGAAATTATAAACATGGTTCAGGAAAACATAAGGATTAAAAATGGATAATAATGCATTTTCAAAGATGTACTTTACATTGACTAAAGATTTAGTAAATACAGCCTTAGATGGTGTATTACTGGACAAATACAAACAACCTATATATGATGATGAAGGTAATAAAACAGGTGATACTACTCCTACTTGGGGAGATGTTATTATGATGCTACCTCATAGATATAGTTTAAACTGGAGTAAATCTGGTGCAGGTACTTACAAGATATGCTTAATAAGAGATACTTGGAGTGCAAAGAATGGAGAGTTGTCTGCTATGATTAAGCTTGGCGAAGGAAAAAATTATCCTTACAGGTCTATGCTTACAAATACAGAGGCTAAAGAATTAATGAAAACAGATAAATTTATAGAAAGCGAATAACATGTTAATAAATATGCTTACAGACTCTTTGAAAGATAAAAAGAAAGAGATAGCAACAGAGTTAAATAAGAGAATAAATCTACCATTTGTTAGCGAAGAAAAAGAACAAATCTTAGCTGAGAAAGTAGTAGATGTATTAATAGATATTATAGCAGGCGTTTTAACTAAGGGAAAAGCTTAGTGCCTAGTTTCTCAGGTCCATCAAAAAAAAGGCTGTCTACTTGTGATAAAAAGTTGCAAACATTATTTAATGAAGTGGTTAAACATTTCGACTGTTCAGTCTTGTGTGGACACAGAGGGGAAGAAGAGCAAAATAAGGCGTACAAAGCTGGCAATTCTCAAAAACAATTCCCCCATGGGAAACATAACAAACTACCATCCAACGCAGTTGATGTGGCTCCTTATCCTATTGATTGGGACGATAGGGAGCGTTTTCAGTATTTTGCTGGCTTTGTTTTGGGAACTGCAAAACAGCTCAATATAAATATTAGATACGGTGGAGACTGGGATGGTGATAACGATTTAAAGGATAACAATTTCGATGACCTCGTACACTTTGAAATTAAAGGGTAGCAATCAACAAATTACATATTATATAGATGTCGAAGGGTGTTTACGATACTGGGGTTATATTCCCAGATATACATTATCCTCATCATGATGAAAAGGCACTTAACTGTGCATTAAATATCATTAGAGAGGTTAAGCCCAGTTACTTTTTGTGTCTGGGCGATTTTGTAGAAGGAGAGTCCGTTTCTCATTGGAAATGGAAAAAGAAGAAACGCCCTCCAATTGATTATATTCTACCTGAAATATATAAAGAAGTAGAACAAGTAAATAAAGGGCTAGATAGGATTGATGCAGTTCTTGATGAAGTTAAATGTGAAAAGAAAGTTTTTGCACAAGGCAACCATGAAATTTGGTTTGACCACTTTGTTGAAGAACATCCTTACCTGCCAGAACTTAGTTCAAAAAATGCTCTTAAGATTAAAGATAGAGGCTATAAATGGCATCCTTATGGGAAGTTATTTAAAGTAAATGGCTCTAAGTTATATGCTTATCATGGAGGTCATTATTCGTCTGTCAATCATACTCGTACTCATTTACAGAATATGGGGGCAAATGTTATTTACGGTCATACACATGATGCTCAAAGGTCTGTAATGACGCATATGGATGGTCCTAAAATGGCTCAAAGCATGGGATGTTTATGTAAGATGGAAAAAACATTCTTAAAGAATAGAAAAACAAATTGGACCCACAATGTGGGTATTATAGATTTTTATGATAATGGTTTATATAATCTTATAGTATTAAATATTATTAATGGTAAAACAACTTACAACGGAAAGGTAATAAGGGGATAAAATGTCAAACTTTAATTGGGGAGAAGGTATAGGAGATTTAGCAGGTGGGCTATTCGGTTTAATGAAAGATGATAAAGGCGTGTTTCAAGGCGGCGAAAAGGGTAGAGTCTTTGGAAGATTAAAAGACAGCCTTGATAGACATAAACAGAATAGAATGAAAGATAAGTATAATCTACAGTCTGATGCTGAAGCAGAAGTAGTAGCAAATGCAGATAAAGGTCAAAGACAGGCAATAGCTAGTAATTATGAGAAGAGTGACCAAATGTATAAACAGACTTTAGAAAATTCTAAAAATTTATTAACTTTAAGACAGATGTCAAAAGAGCTTGATGTATCAGACCCTGAAGCTGTTAAGCAATGGCAAGAGCGTGCAGGTCTTAAAGCAGATGGAATGTTTGGTCCTAAATCTTTACATGTAATGCGTAAAATACAGGCTAATGAGCCTTATAAAGGTATACCTGCTTTAGATAAAGCTTTAGGTTATGATAGTCGTGATTTTAATGAAATTCCTAGCGAAGAAGTTGCTAAGTTTAATGAGAATCAATCTGGTAATGCAAACCGTTTCGGATATGGTACTTACGAGTTTTAATGCCTAAACAGCTTTTAGAAGTAAAGGATTTTAAGGGTGTAAATAATCAGATTGATAGTTCTGATGCTCCTCCTAATATAGCCTCATATAGTGAAAATGTTGATTTTTATTCAGAGTATGGAACGCTAGAAGGAAGAATACAGGATGAACTTTTAGATATACCTAATCTTACAGATACTGAAGATGTGTATTTTATAGGAATTATTGGTAGAGAACAAAGAACTGCTGATATTGTTTATATGAATCCTACTTCTACAGGTAGTATTTATATATTACCTACAGTTGGTTATGGGGGCACAGGTCCTGAATCAGGTAGTGATAGAGTAGCAATAGCTTTGGGTAGTAACACAGGTCAAAATCTTACAGGTTCAAGTACATCAGGTAGTTGGTCTAATACAACTACTGTTGCTAAAGGAAATTCATTACATTTTAATGACATGGATAACAATAGAACACCTACTTGGATGGGTTATTTATCTTACGGTCAATACTGGGTAGATGATGAGCCTGATGGTACTGCTTTAACAGATGGTGCAGTTCCAACTAAAACACCTTCTAATTTATATTTATCTAAAGATAGATGTGACCCTATATATACAAGTGTTACAGTAGCAACAGCAGATTCAGGTTCAGCAAGCCAAGGTATTATTAATGGATATAAATATTTTTATAAGTATTCTTTTACTTATGATGGATACCAAGAATCATGGCTTTCAGCAGGTTATGCTGTTGGAACATCAAAATATTCAGCAGTAAACACAAATAAAGTAAATGTAAATATTACTTTAGGTACAGTTGAAGATATACCAAAAAGAGTTTCTCATATAAATATATACAGAGCTTATGCACCAGCAGGTGGAGATGAGCCAACTACTCCCTATAGATTTTTAAAACAAAAAGCTTTTGCAGATTCTGATTGGGGTGCTGATGGAACAACGCAAGTTACAATAGAAGATAATGGTATTACTACATCTTCTTATGAGGCTATTACAGGTATAAATGAAGTTGTTGAAGATACATATATAAACTATTCTGTTTCTACAGAGGGTAATGATTTTCATTTTGTTGGAGCAGGCACACATAATACAGCAGGTGATGTTAAGAATTATATATTTAGGTCTAAACCTTTTAAATATAGTGTTTTCGACTGGTCAGTCGATTTTTTAATACTACCTGAAACACCTACTGCTTTAAAGTTTTTTAACGGAAGATTATATGCTTTTAGTGAAAGTAAAATTTACAGAATTGAGCCTAACAATTTTTATATAGAAGATACTTTTGAAGGAGCAGGAGCGTCTCATCAAAAGTCTGTATTAACTACAGAACAAGGGATGTTCCATTTTGATAATAATCATGTTTATTTTAATAATGGTACAAACCCTATTATAATAAGCAAGCCTATTGAATTTCCTAATTTTAACAGCGTTTTAGGTGACGCTAGTACTATTGAATCAGCTTACTCTTTAAATTATATATTTAGTAGTGCAGAAAATTATGGTACGGATAATTATTTAATTTATAACCCTAAAAATAATTCTATTATGATAAGTTTTTATTATAATAGTACTCCTCTAGCATGGGTGTATAGTATTGATATGAAAAGTTGGTACTTATGGAAAACACCTGCTACTAGCTCATCTCCTGCAACAATAGTAAAAGGTTCTTTTATAGTTGATGGAAGATGTTATTTATGCACAGTAGGAGCAGGAGGAATTTATAGCGTATCTACTAATATTGATAAAAACACTCAAGTAGCAGATAGAACTGATTTTACTTGGATTAGCAATAAACTTATGTTTGGTAACAATAGCCAACAAAAGTCTTTACTTAAAATAGATTCAGATAAATCTGCTAATGTAACTATATCTGCAATACCTATTAATAGTTATGCTGTTACTGAATACGATGTAGATGATACAGGTGAAGATGATTTTGAAAATATAACAACCCTTACACTACCTGCTAAAATGTATTCTACTCAAATAAAAATTACAGGTACAGGTGCAGGTAGATTATCTACAGTTTCTTTAAACTATAGAACACTCAGAGGTACGCCTACCTAATGGCTGTTTCTAAGAAAAGAAGTCCTTATGTTAAGATTGAAAATAGAGCCTTTCAGCAGGTCTATGACGACCTTAATGATGTAATTGATAATGTCAATCAATATATAGATATTGAGAGCTCTAAGAGCGTTGTAGGAGACTTAGTTCCTAATGAAGATTTATCTTATAGTTTAGGCGATGAAAACAATTCGTTTAAAAATGTTTATGCTGAAAAGTTTTATGGTGATGGTAGTGCATTAACAGGTATCTCTGGTGGTGGAGGCTCTGGAGATATAGAAAGTGTAGTAGCAGGTGATGGGCTTACAGGAGGGGCTACAAGTGGTGATGCTACTCTCAATGTAGTTGGTGGAACAGGAATAACTGCAAATGCAAATGATATTGCTATTACTAATACTGCTGTATCGGCAGGTAGTTATACTAATACAGATATTACAGTTAATGCTCAAGGTCAGATAACATCAGCAAGTAATGGAACAGGAGGAGGTTCTATAACTGTAGATTCTTCTTTAACTGATGGCTCTACTAACCCTGTTGAAAATAATGCTGTATTTGATGGATTAGCTACTAAGCTGAATCTTGCAGGTGGTACAGTCACAGGCACAGTCCACATGGATGATGATGTTAAGATAGAGTTTGGTGATGCAGAGGAATATATAATGGGTGATGGAGCAACATTATTTATTAAATCTACCAATAATGTTGATTTTGATGGTTCGAGAGTTATAGGGGTGCAAAGACTTACATTTGAAGATGGT
>Ga0098053_1000632_pt1 | contig 11438 bp, 9 predicted proteins | sample 15BtaG_FD_77068 | JGI IMG/M metagenome (GOLD analysis project Ga0098053, IMG submission 77068) | Marine viral communities from the Subarctic Pacific Ocean - 15B_ETSP_OMZ_AT15312_CsCl metaG | ecosystem: Environmental > Aquatic > Marine > Oceanic | place: Pacific Ocean | collected 2015-01-18 | reverse complement strand
TAGTTACAAATTTCATATAATCAAAAGCCATTTTTCTTCTTAATGGGATTTTGACAAATGGGTTTGCAAGATTTAAAACCTTTAAAGGTAAAAATAATCTGGCTGTTAAAAATTTAGGCGACCAATAAATTACACCTAGAACTTTTTGAAGTGCGTTTTGTATGATGTTATATTCACGATTATTTAATGTTTTTTTTCCTGTAAACCTTACAAAAAAGTCTAAAAGTTTAGGACCTTCGCCTGTTGCAATATTCACCCAATCACTCGCAGCCTCTAAAACTTCAGGACTATGCCTACCTAAATCATTTAAATTTTCATTTTGTAGTAAATTTTTTGCTGCTCTTACTCTTACCTCATTTAATACCTGTGTATGTGCTCTTCCAAAGTTCCTAATTATAGGAATTTTGTCTATCCAAGGAGTTGAGAATAAATCTGCTCTTTCTTTATCCATAGAAGGAACTTCTAAGTCATCTATTGTGTTATACCTTAAAACATAATCTGGTACTTCGCTGTCTAAATAAACCTTGCCTTCAGCATCTAGCATTACTTTTTCTCTAGTAACTTCATTTCTCGAATATCTTTGACCAGTTCGTTCATCAATATATTCAATTTTATTGCTTCCCGGCACAGGAAATTCTTTTAAACCACCTTGCCTAACATCAAATCCATTAGGGGCTTCAATTGGTTTCCACCTTACTTCTCCTCTTAAATTACCTGTAAGTTGTTGCACAAGTGGGTCTGACATTAGTTCATTAGTTCTTACTTGTAAGTTTTCAAAACTTCTAAATGCTTTCCATGTTTCAGGCAGAGATTTCAAAGTGGTGATTGGTCTGGCGAATAAGAAAACTATTTGTTGCCTGCCAACTGCAGATAAGTCAATTGTTGCTTTTAAGCCTCTCATTAAACCCCATACTCCTTCCAGTATTTTGGCACTTGCTTTAGCACCTAAAAGACCACCTCTTTTTGCGTAATCTGCTATTGCACTATCAGGTCCAAAATACCTAACTATAGCGTTAGTTTCATCGGGGGTTAATTTGTCTATTGTTTTTTTGCCCAGACCTTTTATTGGGGTTATTGTTTTTTCGTATCTATTTAAAATTTTACTTAATCCGTTAAAAAATTTAATTCTTTCAAATGGATTTGGAATAAACATTCTTGCATTAGAAAAAAATTCGGATACTTCTTCTTTATTAAATGGGACAACCTTTGCTTCTGTTTGTCCGGGTTCCCATGGTTTCATGGCTTCTGCAATTCTTTTATTTGTTCTGGCTAAGAATCTATTTTTTATAAAATTCTTTTCATTCTCAGTAACAACCCTTGCCTCACCTCTTTTTGCACGGGCATTTGCTCTTTCTAAGAATGGTCTTAGAAATTCTTTTTCAGCATCTGTAGCGAACTCAATTCTGTATTTAAATTCAGCATCATCAATTAAATTCTTAGGGAGGTTTTCAAATATATCTTCGGGTAAGTCAGTACCAGAACCACCCATAACTAAATTAGTTTGACGTTCACCAAATGGACCTATTCTAACTGGTTCGTCAATTTGTTCAGGTGTAAGGGCTCTTCCTTGTCTAAGTTGCTCAAAGTCAATTGAGCCATCAGGTGCTACTGCCCCTTTGATGCCTTGCTTTTGAAGAAGTTGGTCAATCCTGTCAGCATTTTGACTTTTGTACTCGGAGTAGGACTGATTAAAGGGACTACTTTCTTTGGAGATAAGCCTCGTTCTAATCGCAGTTGGTCTCGCCTCTGTTGCATTATTTCCACGAGTTCCCCGAAGGTAATCGTTGATGAGTTGTTCAATGTCGGTGATTTTGAGGGCTTCTTCTGCATAGTTAGGATTATACGCCTTTACAGTAAATACCTCAATACTTTTAAAGTCTGCACCAACACTAAAACCTCCTTGAGGAGATATTTCATCAAATATTTTACCGATTGCTTCTAAGTCATCGTCTGTAATTCTATTTCGGAATTGATATACAGTCGAAAAATCACGAGTAACACCCGGCTCAATAACTTCACCAATTGGTATTGTTTCTAATGGATTTCTTTGTGTTCCTCCGGGAGCCCTTACAGGTGCTAAATCAGCTTGAGTTATTCTATCTGTAAGGATTATTCCTTCTTGGTTAAAATCTTTATCTGCAATATCTACTATTCTTGCAACTGATAAGTCTGAGTTTTTTGGATTAATTATTTCAAAATCTAAACTTGGCTCTAAGTCTCCCCAATACCTACCTACACTTGGTGCCAGTTTAATTTCTGAAAAACCTTCATCAAAATTTATAAGATTTTTATTTTGATTTGCTATATATTCAGCACCTCTTGCGTTCAATGCTGCTAAGTCAGAAAATGCTCTATCTTGTTGAGTAACTCCTAATTCTTTTATTCTGTTTTGTTCTTTAATAACATCTTCTGGGAAAAACCTTGTTGCAGGTTGGTCTATTTCTCCTGTGACAGATGGTGAAATGCTTATCCTGCTTCTTTCAGTTGTTGGTGCTGCTCCATATCTAGGAAATATACTTTCTTGTATAAATGGTTGGTCAACGTCTTGCTTTGTTAAAATATTCGGAACTTCAACTGGGGGTGTCGGAAAAACTCTTGGGCTTAGATTTCGTCTATAGCCAGACAATCCAAGACCTCCTGCAGTACCAACAATACCAGCACCTAAAGCAGATACTGTGTTTTCCCATGGATAAGCAATATCTTCTAGTTGTCTTTGTTGTGTTCCTGATAGTGCTGCCATTGTTGGTGCTTGAATTGCAGTCTCTGCTGCTAATCTTTTTGAAAATGGTCCACTTACAAAAGGTTCTAAAAATCCTCTTGCAACTTTGCTTACAATACCTTTGCCAAGACCTTTAACCACAGCAGGACCAATTCCTGCAGTTCCACCAGTTAATACTACGTCTGGTAAATTAAGAAGACTTGTTCCAGTTCCAAAAACAACTTCTGCTGGTGTTTGTCCACCAACAAAAGGAATTGCCTCTGGTATTTCAGGACCAAACTTAGCACCAAAATCTCTAGCATCCTGAACATCTATTGGACCTTGAAATAAACCACTTGCATCAGTACCTGCTCTTCCTCTTGATAAAAAAGTAAGGAGTCCTTCTCCAATATCAGCAAATCTTTCGCCTGTAACTTGTGGGTCAATGTAACCACCCGGACCAATAAATTCTTTTGAACCATCATCTAAAGGTTGATTTTGTCGGGTAATTCCTCCTGTAAAAGAACCATAAGCATCTCCAGCAAAATTTAAAAACTGTGCGAATAATCCGGGTTCTTTTACTTTTACATTTGGAAGACCTGTAATATTTTTTGCAACATCATCTAGTTGTTCTTTTCTGTTGCCTTGACTTAACCAACTACCTAAGTCTTCTTGGGATTGTTCTTGAAATGATTGGAATTTTCCTGAAATCGGATTTACCATAATTATATCCCATAGAAGAATCTACCTTGTGATGTAATACCTCTGTCTCCCATCCCAGTTAATCTAGTAGGTTGGTCTCTAAACATATTTTGGAAGTCTAAGCCACCTACATATTCTTGAAATGTCGGTGGTTTTTGTCCTGCTCTTCCAGATTTTGCGTATGTTCCTAAATAGTCTGTAAACACAGGTTGATAAAGATTTCTGAAAAATTGTTGCTGACCAAAGCCTTGGGCTTGGGGTAAAAAAGATTGGAGTAATGCTTGTCTACCTAAATCAGTATCTTCTAAAGTTGATGCAAATATATTACCTGCAAAGTTCGGACCCATTACCATATTAAGCCTCCTTTACTGCAATCCAAATCTTTGTTGCAAGAAAGGCAAGAAAGATTGATTTTGACCAAAACCGGGGCTTTCTTCAAACTGTTGTAAAATATTCTCAGTTCTTGGTAAAAATCTGTTAGCAAATATTGCTCCAAATCTATTTCTTGCTGCTGCCCTTGCTAAATCTGCTGCTTCTCTTGCAAATGGGTTCTGGGTTACACCAGTACCTTGACCTAATTGAGGGCTTTGCAGTTCGGATAAAAATTCATTTTGGGCTCGGTCTGCTGGTGCAGCACTAATTAAATTTTGAAATGTTTGTGCTGCTTGTTGAAAAGGATTACCTGTAAGTTCAAGTGGAGCAGGTGCTAAATCCATTGCTGTTTGTATGTTTCTTGTTGTAACTAAAGGGTTAGCCAATAAATTTGCTGCTGAACGACCAAACCCTGTGCCGATGTCTATATTTGGAAGTGCTCTTCCAACTGCTTGCCTACCTTGGGTAAACGCTTGTGTAAAATCTGGTAAAAATTCCTCTATGAAATTCTTTCGTAATCCGAGAGAGTCATCATTCATAAGGTTATCATCAATTCTGGCTTTTCCAATGTTTTGACCTTGTGTATTAAAAACAGTTGAATCATCTGGTAAATTATCTTGTACGGTACCTACTGTTACAATTGCTGCACCAGAGTCTTGAACATCATTAGTTCCGAACTGCCTACCTCTTTGTCGTGCCTCTTCTTCGCTAGTTGCTTGAACCCAAAATGTTTGAGTGTTTCCGTTTGGCAACTTAACTGTTATTTGATAATATCTCATTCTTCTTCTAATCCTATACTTCTAAGTAATTGAGTTCTATCACTTTGGGCTCCGGGTCTGGGTGCTGCCGTGTTCATGCCTTGGTTGGGAGATGGAGTATTCGGTATGCCCCCCATGGCTGCGTTTGGCATTACTTCTGGTCTTACTCCATTTGATGTAGGGGCTCCCTGTTGGGGTGCCATTGGTTGCTGCATCTGTCCATATTGTTGCATAAACGCCATACGTTGTGCAAGTTCCTGCATCTGTTTTTGTTCTTCAGCAATTTTTATTTCTTGTAAGTAATGTTGAGCCATCTGTTCATCTCCAGATTTTAATGCAGCAGTATACATTTGAACTAACTGCATAATTGGAGTAGATGTTCTTGCTATCTGTTCAAAGATTCTTTGTCTTTCTAAATCAGCATCTTGCATCTTAAGTATTCTGTCTCTAGCAAAATCCATAGACACTAATGACTCACCAGTTGGTGTCGGTTGAGTTGCCATCTGAGCAATTGAATATCTTTGCATATCATCTTCTGGTAATGCAGGTTGCATTGTGAAACTTAATTCTCCAGACTTCATAATGTCATCTGGAGTAATTGGTCCATCAAAAGGCATTCGTGCATAAGTTTTCCCAGAAACGTTTAATGGTTTATATGCTTTAGTTTTATACATCAATAATAAATGTTCAAACGACATTTCTAATAAATTTTGAACTGCAGTTAATCTTGGAATTACTTTTTGTTCTATGTTGGTTCCAAGCTGTCTCATTGCGTACCCTGATATAGGAGCCTGCAAAATACCAAATGCCTGTGGTGGTAATCCACCATCAGTTTCATCATCATTTATTGCCCCAAGTAATACATCAGCATCTCTTGGTGATTCTGTTAATGGTAAAGGTTGTACGTCTTCTTGGTTTTGAGTTGACACATTTATTTGTGACCCCTTCTTTGACGGGTTATCTTCTAAACCTTTAGTCCCATCGAGTGAAGAAACTTTATACGCTTGGTCAACTGCCCTTGCTGCAAGTGCCATTCTGTAAGAAAACACTCTATTCTTCATCTTAATTATTGTTCTGTTAGGGGCAAATATAGATTCACTAAAGTCTTTTATCGGGTCTTCTACATCACTAATTGTATCTATATTTCTAAGTCCTGTTTCGCTTGATGCCAATACAGGAACACTACCTATTGCAACTGTGCAAATAGGAAACATATTAGCAAACGTATCTGCAGGTTTCTTGGCATACTTTCCGTCAATAATAACGGAGTTCATATATTTTATTTCCCCACCAGAAACAGTTTTTTCATAATAATCATATACATACTCTAGGTTGTCTTCGTCATCTAATAATGAATCATCAAAGTCAAAGTTCTTATATTCACTTCTAATCTGTGCTCTGGTCTTGCTCATTCTATAAGCAGCCCAAATTGGCTCTTCTTCACCGTACTGAACAACCAAATGCCTTGGGTCCATAGGTAAAATTTCTGCAAAAGTATCACCGTTAGGTTTTTTTCTAAGCAGTGACCTCGCTGCAATTCTTCCACCTCTTACAACCGAGTACCATGCAAGTTGAGGAATAAGTAAAGGGTCACCTTTTCTTTGAAGCCTCTTATTAATTTGCCTCATCATTCCGATAACAAGTCTTTCTAGGTTATCGTTTGCTGCTCTCTTCTCTTCATCGGCTGCATCATTGTTGACACGGATTACTGTTTCTGAGCCTGAAATAAAACTTTCGACTTTATCAGCCAAAGTTCTCATTGAGTTGGTAGTGTAAGCATCCTCTGGGTCGACACCTTCTTCTTCGTCTGGAGTAAATGGTGTTAATCGCCAGTCTGAATAATCTAAATCCATCCTGTCGTGAAGTGGCTGGTCTTCATTAAACCTAGATTCTATCTTAGCCATTATGCCGTCTACAATTTCGGCTTGAGTTTTTCTAGCCATAAAAATTACCTTTTAGAAATATATCCTTTATATGTTGGTGCTTTTCTTCTTTTAGTAGCTTTTCTAGCAGCTTTTACTGCTCCCTGTCCTGCTTTCTTTGCTAGATTAGAGCCAAATGTAATAGTTGGATGTCTCAATTCTTTATTTCTTATTGCTTTTTCGGCACCTCTTACAATAGCATCAAAAGTATTTCTTGCTCCTGAAGTTTTTTTAGTTCTCTTTGTAGTTTTGGTTGTAGTTGTAGTTTTTCTTATTGGTCCAGCCATATTGTCTCCTCTATCTGAATCTTGATACGGGTATCAATTCTCTTTGATAATTGTCATTTCCTGCATAACCAAATTGATTAACCATCAAGTAAGTCAATGCCTTTATACTATGATTATACTTATCTCTTGGAACATTTCCAACTACCCCACCTTCACGGTTCATTTGCCAACTATAAACTCTGACCTGTCCGTCAAACGGATTTGGGGCTCCTCCGAACTCAGAAATCAACCCTTTACACTTGGGGTCCATTACAAGATTTGGCTCTTTAGTAAGTGGGTCAGCTTTAAGCATGGAGTTCATTCTTTCTATCCCGTCAATAATTTTTACGGGCTGACTTAACATAGACAACCCTGACTCCTTAAACCAAATTTCCGTATTAGATGGCATTGCTCCTGCATGAGCAGTTCCTGCAATATCAATAACACCTAACTTTTGAGTGTCTTTCCACCAATATCTATTTTTAGCAATGCTTACAATGTCCGATGCAACCAATTCTCTTTCATAAATTTCGTCAAACACCTGCACCTGACCGTCAATAATATGACATACCTCAACTGCATAGGCAGATTCAGTAAGCCTTGAATATCCGGGGTCTACTGCAAGGTAAACAATCTCATCAGGGTTAAACTTAACTTCCCTCACATGAATATTTACATTAAATACTGGATGAACTAAACCACTAGGTGGACTAGGAACTCCTGCGACACGTTCATTAAACCATTCCTCCGAATGTTCAACCTTCATTTTCTCTATTTCGGGGTCAATTTCTCCCAAAGGAAATATATGCGTATTAGTCCAAGTAGGTAAAGAAAAACTTTTAGCACTCTCTAATTTTTGAATGCTAGGGGACTGCCAAGAAGTAAACTGTTGGGGGTACCAACCAAGCGAACCCTCAAATGTTCCCTCCAAAAATACCCAACCTCTCTTTTCAGCGACACGTTCCATCAATCTCCAATAACTTTCTTGGTCTAACTGCGAAGCCTCACAGGCAACAATACCCATAGGAGCCTCCATCGCAAGTTTTCTATAGTCGGTTGCAGACTTAGTTTTAATAATCAATGGTTTCAAGTTCTTGGACCCTACTGATATCTCTATATATCCGGGGTCAACCTGACGTGTGGCACGTTTAATTATCCCTAGCCTAGTAAAAGCATCCCCAAGATAATCAAATTCACCCCTAGTTCTCTCGTAATCTGCAGCAACTAGCCAATACACGGAACCTGCTGCTTTATCTGGGTCCTCAACAATGTGACTCATTATTTTCTCGAACATATACATTGCTCCCAGATTAGATTTACCTGCTCTTACGCCACCTGCTACTAACTTGAATCTAGCATCGTCATTGAGAATTTTAAGCTGTGCTTCAGTAGGCTTGTATTTTATGGCACTAAATAGGGCATCACGTTGTTTTTGCTGCATGAGACACATTTTAGCATAAAATTTTATATAGGGTAGTACCACAGACTACAGCCAACCAACGACCACAAGAACCACCCCCCCGTCACCAACTAACCATTATAACTCACCAGACACATGTTGCAGTTGCCAGACACCACAGCCACCACCCCCACACCACCCCCCACAAACTTGGAAAATTTGGCGAATTAAGACGGGGCTGAATGTGGCTCTGAGAGGCTCTGAGAGGCTCTCAGGCGTGACTTTACGTCACGTTGGGTATCTGGATACCCTAAGCCACGCATTCCACGAAGTACGAACTGGGACTTTAGAATGTCAATTAGAATGTCCTAAGACAATTCGGAATAGTTCTGAATTTTGGACAGTTTGTCCTTTATGAGTTTAGAATGTCTTACGGCGTTTTATACGGCATTACGCCGTGTCCTCAATTGGCGTTTTATCTTCAGGATTAGGCAGGTTTATATTTATTAATGCTTGAATTAGGCTCTTTGCTTGGTCGTCTATTGTTGCTTGGTTTTTCTGTTCTCCGTATCGGTCAGGATATTTCTTAGACAACAGCCATTGACTATTCCTGCTTTTAACCTGCTCATTCTGTGCAGTCGTTAACTCCGTTAACTGTAAAGCCTCAAACTCAGTAACAGCCTCAGTAACAGTATCATGTAACTTTAAAGTTAATTGCTTGTAACTGTCACTAGGGTTTAGGTTCTTAGTATCTGTAACAGTATCTAGTAAATTACTAGTATCTGTATCTGTTTCTGTATCTAGTATCTGACGGCACTTTTCACCAAAACGGAGCCAACCACTAGCCACAGACTCAGAAACCCCACAGTGGCGAATTATAGCAACTGTAGGGGGTAATCCTAGCCGTTCTATATCCCTCTTGATTAAGTCTATTTTCTTAGTGTCTATTTGAAGTTTTCTAGTCATAACTAATTATTCATTTTAACAGTTATAAATTAATGGGTCACTCTGGTCTTATTGTGTCTTAGTAAATACCTATTTATTTTAATAGTTGACATATCATATTAAAGTGTGTTTATAATAGGTTGTGGTTGTTGTTGGTAGGTTGGTAGACCCTCTAGAAATGGGTTGGGACTGAACATCCCAATTTTGATTACAAGAGTAGAATTTGAAAGCTACGACAGGGGGCACCAGAAAAATCTTGGAGAATGAAACTCCAATCCGAATGGTTGAGGAACTGAACTTTTAAAAATGAATGGCTAAACAGTCATTAACAGGTAGGTTCAAATTGGGATAATGTGGAACTGGTCACAGAATATAACTCCATAAGTTTTGCCCCTTGGGGCAGTGGATGAATACACATTATTTCGGTTATTTAAGGGGTGGCACTCCCTTGATGAGATAGTCCGATAAAAGTTTTCAAATCAACTTGCAACGCTACAGACAGTGAGGAATGAGAAAAACACTAAGTCAGAAAAATTCAATTTGAAGGTTAAATACTTAATAATTTTATACTACGGTTGAGGTTGTGTGAGAAAGTTATTTTTCCGATTTCAAGATTAAATAAATAGTTCCAAGGGATTATTTACTGAAATTGATTGAGGCTAGGATTGTTAGTTAAAAAAGTTACTCGCCGAAAGGCATAAACAGACAAAGTTTATTGATGAACTGTAAAAGTCAGGAATGCACCTTATCAACTGTTGATGAATGTTGAGGGTCAGATTGCAAAGTCTGAATTAAATGCAAAGAATTATTAACTGTAAAAACAATTAGAATTCCGAAAGACAAAATCAACAAAGATACCGAACAGCCCTCCTGCTGTTCGGTTGTCTTAGTAATAAATAATTACTAAATAAATATGAAATCTAAGGAGGAATAATGATTTCAAAATACGCTAGAAGTTGGAGTAATTCACACAAACACCCACAAGCAATGACCCTAAAACAGTTAAACTGTTCACACCCAATAAGTGAGATTATTAACAGGATTTCAGGTTTTGCAAAAACCAAATGTATGTTTTGTGATTACATTACAACGACTCAAAAAGTTTAATTTAGTGACGGCTAGGGTTTCGCAAGCCTCTAGCCGTTACTGTCACAGTAATAAAAAAAAGGAGGAGATTTGAAATGATTATTTCAATTGATAACACAGGAACGCCAGTCTTAACTGACAACACTGTAATTGCACAAATATTAGAGCAGGGCTAAACCCTTGCTCTAATAGTCTTGGTAACAAATAAGTTGCTAAATAATATTTCATATAGGAGGATAAAATTATGAAATTAACAGAAGAAATCAGAAACCAAAGACTTGGCGAGGCTGTAGCAGTAGGTTTAGAAGAAAATTGCATACAAGATATGTATTTCATCTTTGATGATGACGGCTATGTCACTGACTCAGACATTTATGGTTGGGGCAAGGATGAGGGTCAAGAAACTTGGCTTAATGAACAGAATGACACCATGCAAGAGGCTTGGAGTAATGGTATTCAGATGCTTATAAATGGCAAGAGAATTAATTATAAATTCAAAGGGGATATCAAAATTTATGGCTCTAGTTTTGGTTCTTCAGGCATTGGGTTGCTTGATACTGTAACAATTGAGCATGATGAAGTTGTTGTGAATATAACAAGTGAATAATATCAGGGGGGCATTTTGCCCCCCAATAGTCTTAGTAATAATTAAAATTCATAATAGGAGGATAAAATTATGAAAATAATAAAAATAAATCATCAAGATAAAAAAGATTTATATAATTGGCTAAAAAGAAGTCCATTCAAATATAAATTTAATGGTAAGTTTGCTTATGAGCCAAATCATGATGGCACGATAGACGTTAAGTTTATAATGAGGAGTAAAAAATGAGAATTTGCAGTAAACATAGAATGAATTGGAACGATTGCTGTGGGAAGGGGGGCTAACACCCCCCCAATAGTTTTAGTAATAAAATATTAGTCAATGGAGGAATTATGACTTTTAAAAAATGTTTCAAGTGTGGTGGGAAAGAACTAGCAGGATTTGGACAAAAAAAAGCTATTGGTACTTTTAATTGGTTCACATCTATTTTTGATATATTAAATCAAATAGACGGATTAAAAGTAGATAGGGAAAAAAAGGTTTTCATTTGTGAGGATTGTCTGACTGCACATTATAGAAATCCCAGACATTGGATTAAAGAATTGTACTCATAAAAATATAATATTGGGGGGCATTCAAGCCCCCCTTAATAGTCTTAGTAATAATTAAAATTCATAATAGGAGGATAAAATTATGAAAATAATAAAAATAAATCATCAAGATAAAAAAGATTTATATAATTGGCT
>Ga0098053_1000631_pt1 | contig 11451 bp, 9 predicted proteins | sample 15BtaG_FD_77068 | JGI IMG/M metagenome (GOLD analysis project Ga0098053, IMG submission 77068) | Marine viral communities from the Subarctic Pacific Ocean - 15B_ETSP_OMZ_AT15312_CsCl metaG | ecosystem: Environmental > Aquatic > Marine > Oceanic | place: Pacific Ocean | collected 2015-01-18 | reverse complement strand
CCTTTAGATTCAAAGGGTCTGTTTCCGCAAACGTCGCATTTGGTACAGTTGCGCGGTACTTAATAATTCTCATATCAATCTCCTAAAGGCCATATCTTCAGCCTAAGTGGTTACTCTATTGCGCGAGTTACGGGCGTAACGCTTCTGTTCGCTATTCCCTTAAGGCCAGCAACGGCTCTACCTCCGCTTTTTTCCTGCTGACCCCCCATCGCTTTCTGTGCAGCCTGCAACGCTGCCCCAACGTTAGCCGGAACCGTAGGCTGCTTGTTAAGTCTAGCCCATGTTTCCCTTGCGCGGAAAGAGATTTTTTCCCCTTTTTCCACGGCTTTGCGAATGTTTTCGTTGTAGCCCTCAACGTATCGACCAAACAACAAGGGGTTAGCGGCTTCGGTGTTTTTGATTGTTTCTTCGGTCGGCGGCCCTGACATAATTTCAGTGTGAAGCTGGGCAAGAGCGGGGCCTGCAATTGCGTTTAAGGCTCGGCGAAAGTTAGCTGCATCGGCATCAGAAACAACTACCCGCTGCTCTCCGGTCATTGGGTCGATTGCAATTACTGAGGCTTTTTGAGCTGCCGCCTTAACAAGCTCTATTTTTTTAATTTGGTCGGCAACGATTTGCTGTTTTAACATTGGGGCATCTTCAAGAGAGCCAAGGTTTTTTTCTAGCCTTGCAGCCAAAACAGAAGGGTCTGAGATTGTTGAAAGCGCTTCTATCTCTTTGACGGTATCCTGCTCCGAGTCGCCCGTAAGCTTTGCCCCGATTAAGCCCATCAACGAAGCTCGCTTAGACACCTTTAAGTCTTTGAATGGCGCTGTAATGTTGCCCATCGTTCGCTTTGTTGCATTAACCGCCCACTCGTCAATTTGCTTATTGATGGTAGACTTCATTCGATGCGCGGTGATTCTTCGCCTAACCGCATCACCAGGAGCGGCTATGTTGCGAATGTATCTAGCTGCAAGGGCACCAGGCAATCCGCCCAGCGCATAACCGCCAACAGTGGCAAACGTTTCTGAAACAATTCCCGGCTGTTTTGATAGGCTATCAAGCTCCTTTTTTGCTTCTTGAAGATACTTAAAGTCAGCCCATTTTGATTTTAAATTACCTGATGCCGTTACAATGTTAGGCGCAACGTCATCTATTTTTAAACCAACGCTTTTTGCAGCGTCTATATAAGTGCTAAATGAATTGATATATTCATCAAACATCTGCGCTTTAGTATATAGCCGACCATCATCTGCATGAAGCCCATTAATAAAGCTGTCAATTTTGCTGCTGTCGGCCATGTATTTGGGAGCGCCCGGAGCAGCCGCCTCGTTTTTGGTCATAAACCTTTTTCGAAAGTTTTTCTGATGCCCGATCAACTTAGTCCATGCCGCATTAAGCATAACCTGACTTTCGGCAGCTTCTTTTCCAAAAAACATTGGGTCTTCAAGAAACTTACGCAAACCCTCAAAGCCGGTTAGGCCACGGTCATATCGAGACTGCTTAATTTTCAATTGATCAACAATTTTGAACACGTCCTTAGCCATACCGTCAATGCCGGGACCAAGAACGCTAAGGTCCAAGGCAACGCTCCCGTCTTCTAGGATGGTGGCACCACTACGTGTTTTTTTGTTGATAAGATTGACGATATCAGACTTTGCTTTTGACGCCTCAATAATTAACTTGTTAGCAGGCCCCTGGGCAATATCATCGCCGATGGTGACTTCATCAAGGATTCTAGTATAATTGTTTAAAACATCTATGCCTGCGTTAAGCGTTTGAACCTCGTCCTGGGGCTTAATCTTTGGCAAAATTACCCTGTACTTCTCATCTGTCACCGCCTTGGTTGTACCGTGAACGGTGTCGAACATTTCGCCGATGTGGTCGCGAGAGGCAACAGAAAGATCATCTCTTGTCTTCTTAAAGCCAAGGTAATCATCTAAAAACTTAGGGTCACGGGTCTTTGACAACAGCTCGGTATCTAGCCCCGTCATTGCTGCCGTGTATTTATCCTTGAAGTCGGCTACTTTCTTGGCCAGACCTGTAGGGTACTTTGTCTTAGCTTGAGACTGGAACGCTTTTGCAACTACGGCAGCAGGGGCAGAAAAAGCAGCAGTAAGGCCGCCGCCCAATAAGGCCGATGTAGTAATATCGCCCACGATTTGCTCGGCGGTTTTGTCGGTACGACCAAGAAGTTCTTCCGAGAAAGTCTCACCCGCACCGAACAAAGCACCTTCAACGCCACCAGCGGCAGCCAGGCCAGCCGACGCCCGTAGCATTTTGGAGCCCCCCACCGCGCCCTCGACACCAAGAAGCTTGGCAACGCCTTTCTCGGCAGCGGCAGCAGACCGTGCAGCAAATCCGGCAGGGGTTGCCGCAAGAGCTTTTTTGGCCCCGGCTTTAATCCCAGCCCCGGCCACTGCACTTGTGCCGCCGGTAAAAACAGCGGGAAGCAGCATTCCGCCAATCTCACCGACACCACTAAGCACCGAGTTATGCTCTTCAATATTCTGAAGCTCTTCGTCTGAGTATGCGCCCATTTTTTCAAGAGCAACATCAGACAGCCCAAACGTTAAGCCTCGACCAGCAGCAAGTAAAAGAGCCTCTACGTTTTTACCTTCGTATTCTGCTTTTTCAACCCGCTCTTGACGGTCAGAAGCTAAATCATAAGCAGCGCCAGCTCTAACGGCTTCACCAAAGTCCTCGCCCAAAACACTGCCATAACGACCATCAGGCAAAGCGACTTGCACTCGTTCGCCTTTTGCGAAAACAAAATCACCTGACGAATAGGCTTGCTGGACTTGTGCCTCGGGAACATCGACCCATTCCTTGCTTGCAACGTTGTACATTTTAGGCATCGTGTTCGTCCTCTAAGTGGTGCTCAAGGTCCAATGGAACCCCGTTGGCCCAAAGCTCAGCATGCAAGTGGTAGCCTGTAGATTTTCCGCTTTTCCCTACGCCTGCCACATGGTCGCCCGCGCTTACCTTCTGCCCCGTTTTTACCCTAATGCTACCGGGCTCCAGGTGAAAATACTTAAGCTCGCGGCCCGCCTTGTCTTTAACCTTGACCACGTAACCCGTTTTTCCGCCCTGGTTTCCGGCGTAGGTGACCACCCCGTCAAACATAGACATGACCGGTGTATCTTTTGGAGCTGCGTAATCAGTACCCCGATGCTGTGCCTTTTTCCCGGTCATAGGGTCTATTCTCTCCCCGTGCTTTGAGCTTGTTCTGTAGCCCTCACCCAAAGGGTGATTAAGGGCTACTGAGGACTTTTTTTTTGAGCCGATTCGTCTGCATTGACCTTGTCTCTGATGCGCTGAAACTCATCGGTTTCCATAAACGATTTTATTGATTCCTCAGTAATGACGTTGCCAGTATTGTCTTTTAGACCCTTGTTAATAGCTTGGTTATAAAGAGCGTCTTCACTTAGCAGGCCGCCCTGAGCATTAATAGCGTCATCTAAGTTTCCTGAGATTTGACGTATTCGAGCCATGCCTTTGGCTTCGCCGTCGGGCGACAAGAGAATTTTCAATGACGGCATCTGCATGAGTACGGCAGCTAAATCTCTATCCGAGCCACGAGCACCGCTGAATGCCTTGTTAATGGACTGGGAAGCGTTTGAGACCTGGGCGTCAAATAGTCCCTCTAGCTCTGTCTGCGTAACGTCACCCAGACCGACCATTTTCCCAACCTCACTCCAGACAACCTTGGCCTTGCCAAAGAACCCTTCACTCTCTTTTGCCACTGCCGTAAAAATGTTCGCTAATTTTTCAACCGAAACTCTAGCCTGTTTAAACAATCGAAGAGTGTCAGACTTCTTTCCTTGGCCCCTCAAGGCTCGGCCTTGAAGCTTTTGCAGTTCTACAAGTGTCTTAACCCGCGACTCTTCCATCCGGGCAATGGACTCAAGACCGACTTTCTTATTAGCCATGTTTGGATATTTGTCGATAAGCGCTTGGGTTTGCATGATAGCAGAACGAAGACCCAAGACAGTTGTCGCTTTTTCGGCGGCTAGCTCATTCCCAAAACGAGACAGCATCCTGGCATAGACGTTGTTCTTGTTTTTAAGAACGTCTTTGCGTTTCATCATCTCAGCTTTTTGAGATTCGACGTCCCTGGCAATTGCGCCTTCAATAATTTTTAATGCGGTGTTAGGCGTTCGCCCTCCGGTAAACCCTTGAGCAAAGGCACCAAGAGCAATAGCAAATGCCGCAGCGACTTGGCCGCCAAGACTCTTATAGGCCCTATTAGGGTCAATGGAGTATGATTTTAAATCTTGCTCTGCGCTTGCAATCTCGTCCTCAACTTTTTTAGATTGCAATCTCTGGCGCTCTTCAAGTGCTGCGAACGCTCTTGCATCAGCTTCAGCAGCTTCTTCTCGGAGCATCCGAACACGATTAAGCCCCTCCATGATTTCGTCTGTAGTGCTTGGCGGTTGCTCTGCTGGAGTTGCCTTGCTTGCTGTTGTTGCTGGAGTTGTTTTAGTTGCAGGGACTGCCGGTTTTCGGTCAACTGGCTCACCAGCTTCCTCGGCTTTAAATTCAGCCAAAGCTTCGTTACTAATTAAAGAACCGGGCACACCTGTTTCTGATTCAATTTGTTCGCTTTGGGCAGTAAAAGCCGCAAGCTCAGGAGAAACACCGCTCTCTAACGCCCCCAGCTCTTTAATGGCCAACGCTTTATCTGCTGCAACTTTTTCGGCCTCCGCAGCTTTTGCTTTTGCCTCCGCAGCCCTTGCCTCAGCAGCTTCTTTTTTTCGTTTTTCGGCATCTTTTCTTACCGCAAGAAGATACCTCGGGTCTTTATCTACGGCGTAATCCGTCCCCTTGCCTGCGCGAAACCTTTGCTCAAAAGTTGACATCTCTTCGCTCCTTTAACCTATGTACGACCCAAAGGCTTTGCCACCGCTGCCCCCGATGGCCGCGCCTGCTGCCGCGCCTGCCGGACCACCTGCGGCAAACCCAATTACGCCACCAACTGCGCCAAGAATACCCCCAAGCACATTAGACCACAATGACCCACTTGCCTGCTCTTGCTGGAAAGCCAACTGCTGCATTGCAAAAGCTCGGTCTTCCGCTCTCTGCTGGCCTTGAATCAATAACTGCTCTAACTGTGAACCCGCCTCAAGACGTGCCTGGCGTGAAGCATCGGCAATAGCAGACTCGCCCTCTGTTTCTGACGCTTGAGCTGCCCCACTTGCTGCCCTTAGTAAATCACCAGCCTCAAAAGAGCCGCGAGCTTGAGCCGCCCCAAAGCCCCGCTGTGCACCTGACAGAATTTTAAGCTGACGCTCTGCTTCAATTTGCCCCGCTGTTTTTCTTCGACCTTCAGCGGTGTCCGCTAGTCGGCTGGCGTAATTAAATATCTTGTCTCCGCCCAGCCCGTACTCTCGCCTCCGGGCCATTTCCTGCGCGTAATTTCCGGCAGCAACTCGATCGCCCTTGAAGGCCCTGAACTCGTCACCGCGTGCATCGCGAATCTTTTCAGGGTCGATTCCTTGAGACTTGTAAAACTCATCTAAGTCAGACTCCCAGTCATCTCTCTCAGGCGTTCCAAACTCAGGCGTTCCCACGCCCGAATCAGCGTCGTGAGGCTCCCCAAGATACTGCTCACCAAAGATAGACTCACCTTCTGACCGGTCGCCTTCGTGGTCATAGTAGCGGTCATATTCGTCATTATCAGCCATTACACACCCCCTGCTTGATTAGGCATCGGCGGCAAGGCGGCCATCCACCGCTTTTTCTTTTCTTTTTCTCTTATCAACTCGGCAAGTTCTTCCTCGGGACTTAGCGCACCCGCCTGATGAGGGGCGGCGACATAATCGCCTGCGCCGAGATTGGCCCCTTCAAGTTGCTGCATAAGATCTCCCCCGGAGGTTCCGCCGTACATCAAGGCGTCATCTTGGGCCTGAAGTTGAGAGATAACGTTGCCGCCAGTAGCGCCGCCGTACATTAACGAGTCCTCAATGACAGAAGCACGTTCGGCACCGGTAAGGACGGGGGAGGAATCGCGCATTCTTGTCTGGGCTTCTTTTTCTTTTTCTTTTTCTTCATCGTCTTCAGCCAACATGCTAACTAAGGCACCGACTGAATCAGCCGCAGCTCCAACTAAGGCCATTTTTTTCGCCTTTGCCGCCTCTTGTTTTCGCATCTCAAGTTGCGTTTTCCCTATGTCGCGCCGCATTTCCTGCCCCGCCGCCTGCTCCAAGGCCCTGCCTTTGCCTATCTCCCGGCGTAAGTCTGCGTTTACTTCGCCCTGTGCAAGCTGGCCCATAATCTGGCTAGATACTCGCCGAGCAATTGCGTCCTTCATCATTTGACCGCGAGCTTCTTGAGTAGCTTGCTCCCGTAACGCTTGAGATAAAAATGCTGATGCCATTATAATGTCCTGTCTGCTATCGTTTTAAATGTCGTTGGGTCTGGTCGTACCCCTACCTCAAAAGCAAAACCGTCTATCTCTGCTCCGGCAGTAGAGCCCGAAAGAGTCAAAAGGAGCTGGACAGCTCGCGCCTTTTGTTTCCCTAAGTGCGCCCGATAGACATAGGGAGGTGTAGGGGCGCTTGAAATTGTTTTTGTAAACGTTTCACTGGCGCTGTCAGCGTAATCGTTCTTAACTGCCAGTGATAGCGAATGGGCTCCTACATACTCACCCAAGAGCATAACGCGATACATTCGGTCTTTTTTCATTATTCCTGTGGGCGAAATAAAGCCGGTTTGAATGGTTACCGCATAATCTTGGTTACTTCCCGTAGTGGAATGGTCCTGAAAAACAGCATTGTCTTGCTCGAACTGTTTTCCATCCACGGTTAAACGCTGAAACTTTGACCCGTCAAAAATCTCGTCTACTTGATATTTCGTACCTGTGTAAGCAATGCCGAAAGTATGCCACTGCTTAAGGTAGTAATTGTACACACAATAAACATCAGTACCGGTAGCTGAAGGAGACGCGGCCTGTAGCATTATGCGAATACTGCTATCGTCATCATGGCGTATTATACTAACAGCCAGATTTGACCCAACAGTATCTTCAACCCCTGCCCCAATGTAGGCAACTGACATATCACGCGCTACAAGATAAATGCCTCGGTCGGTTTGGTAGAAAACACCGAGAGGGGAATCAGTATGGGCAGCGCCAGCCTTAGCGCCCTGGTCATTCGCAAAAAGACGCGGGGGCCTGAAAGCGCCTTCTCCAATTGCGTTAGGGCCTGAGCCGGTGGTGTAGTAACCGTTGTCTTCTGTAAATATAAGAAGGTGGTCAAGGTTTGATTCAATGGCTGTTACTTTACTGGGCTCACCAGAAAGACCTACGACAAAAGGCCCAGTTGCGGGAAAATATGGCGTTGAGCCTTCTTTAATTGGCAATGACAAAAACACCTTGTCATCAATACCAGCAGCAAAAAGCTTGTTTTGATGCCGTATCAAATCGGTACACGACCCAATAAAACCATTCGATGGAGCGCCGCCCTGCGTGTAAACAACCAAGCCGCTTTCTGAAATTTTAGCGTAATCTGTCGGCGTATCTTTAAAGGTAACGTACATTGACAGGGGGTTATCAAGAACCTTCGTACCGGCGTGATACCAAACGCTTCCGCCCTCTGCATCGTTTCTGTAAAGTTCAATTGCAATATTCTCTTTTCGAGAAAAGCTCGGAACGTAAACCTGGATCCTAATATACGACATAGCCGCAATAGCGGAAACGTTTACTTTGCCAGCCAAAGACGACGTCCCTCCTGAAAAAGTAAGAACCTCAGCGGCGGCATAGCCAGAACCGGGCTCTACAATAGAGGCGTTTGTTATTCCACCGGACCCGTCTACGGAACGAACCCGAACCGTAGCCCCCGTTCCGCTCCCGCTTGAGGTTGTTGCGTAAACCTCATCAACAACGTGACCGGCCCCCGCAGTATTCACAGAAGTGGAGTATGCTAACCCTGAAACGGTCGTAACCTCACTGATGTCAGAAGGCCGCGACTCTATTAGATTACCCTTGTCATCAGACCAAGAATAAACGGCCATATATTTAATTGTTTTGCCGTTTGGATAACCTGGCGTTGAGCCCCCCGCAGCATATGCAGAAGTGCCATAAGGATACTGCATTAACCGACGTATAGACGGGTAAGTTGCAAAGCCCTGTTCATATAGTTGATTGCCGTCGTACCCATGCAAGAATCCGCCAGTGCCCACCCAAGCGTTTTCTATGTCGGCAGATGCCAGGACACGGGCGGGGTCAAAATCGACACGCATTTCAGATATGCCGAAAATGTTATCGGGGTAGTCAGATGTTGCGTATGTTCCCGCCCCATAACTAACGTATCCATGAAAACGAGCTGCACCGAACAAAAACAACGTATCACTGTTTTGAGACAAGACCCTCTGAGTGCCGTGCCATAATCTTCGCGTTTCGCGGCCAATGCCCCCGCTCCCATAAGTAGCATCATCGTTGCCGTTGGGTGGGGCGATAGTTGTCCATTCTGTGCTTAGGCAGCTCGCACATTGCCCCGTCTCTAAAGCACCGATAAGCTCGCCGGACGAATTAATAAGCAAAGAATTATTACTTAGCCCCCGGTCAATTCTTTTTGTTTCTGTAAACTCAGGATAAAGGGCGTTGTCATTGACCTGAGAAACCACGCAATACAACTTACTGTTGTATCGAAAAAAATCAGAAGTTACCGAGGCATTAAAGCCCACATGACCGTTTTCCGTAATTGAAAACGCCGAGGGATCTCTGTTTAGTGTGTACTTCTTAACATAGTGCAGCGGCACCAGCCCCGGCCTTACGGCGGTAGAGGTATATGTTGACTGTGATACCCCATGCCCTAAAGACTCATCGAGTGCCCCTGTAAGGGTTCCGGGTACAGGGTTATCCGTCGCGTCTTCCGCCCAAACTGTACAGAAGACAGTCACAGTATTGGACCCACTGGTAAGACAGCCCGCTGTTCCATTTAGCAGCCAGAGGTTTCCGGCCTGAAGATCTGGGTACGGCCCCGCATCTAGTGTATATGCATTTTGTGCAGATAGGTCATCCTTAACAACGGCTAACTGAACGCCTTCAGTTGACCCATTGCTATCAGTGTATCCGATAACGATTGAATAACTTGCCCCACTTGACGCATCATTTAAAGATTTAATCATCAGGCCCGAAGGTGTGAACTTTGTTATTGAATCCCTTGCATTATACCCCGCAAAGCTTGGCCCCGTATTTATTGATATAGACTGAGTGGAGCCTGACAAGGTTGCGCCGCTGGCAATAAAATAAACGACGTTAAGGCCAGCCGTTGAGGTGTATTTATTGTAAATACAAACAGCAGCCTCGCTGTGTGTGCTTCCCGCGCATTGGTCAATTTCAAAAACAGGCTGGTTTGTTGCTAGCCTAAAGACTGAGCCGCTTGAATCATTTAGCTCGGATTCGCTACTTATTCCGTTTGTGATTGCAGTGGTGACGCTTGTGCAGTTTATCGACCGGTATTTTAGGCGGTGCTCTGAACTTGTGTATACTTTGTAGACAATGAAGATGTAGTTCCCAATAAAAAAACACTGGGGTTGCCCAAACTGATACATGCAAACAGCGTTAGAGACGGAGTTGGTATCTACCCCGATATCATTAGAGCCAAGTAACTCGCGGCTAACCAGGGTAGCCCCTGTTTCGACGTGAACCACATCAGCATACATATCATACTTTTGGGCACCGGTGTCGCCATCGACGAACTCGTACTCTTCCCAGACATATACGCGGATTCCGTTTTTTTCTGTTATCTGCGCGTTGCTTTGCCTGCGATCAAGTTGCTTTCTGACTACCTTGTTTTCGACAGTGCAGGGAACATAAGTCCCTTTGTCGAGCAAAGATGTTCCTGTAACCTTGCTGTACAGGTTTTGACCATCAAGAATTAGGGTCTCGTCCTGAAACTTGCTTATTGCTTTACCGGTTGCAACCGTACTGCCGCCGATAACGTTCTGCTTACTGTTTGTAGAGATAAAAGCCCCGCGCTTTTTTGCTCGGCCCTTTTTATCAAAAACAACATTGTCCGCTTTTGTTAAGCCATCGGGCGATCGAGTAACATCGGAAGACTTTTCATCCATCCCAGCAGTTAAGGCAAACGACAGTGTTTTCTTTTGTAAGGCCATTAAAATACCCACAATGAAGCTGTGCAAGGCGTTCCATAGCTTTGAAGGGCTAGGTACTTGGCTGGCGATGTATTATCGTTATCAACCACTTCAATAATTGCCTTGGCGTTTACGGAAACAACTATATATCCATTATAGCCTCTTTCGAGGTTATGGTAGACTCGAACTGTAGTGCCTGCGGGGAACTCAATATTTTTAATTAACCGTCCCGCTAGAATGCCTTGAGACTGAAGCCCGTCGGCAAAAATCTCGACCTTATCCTGAACCATTGTAAGCTCGGGGTCATCTGTCTTATGCCGTTCGTACTCAATCATAACTAAACCAGGTTGATATAATCATCTAGGTAAGAGGTCGTCCCAACATTTACATCGGTAATCGAATAAGACTCGCCAGCGTCACGTTTGCCCGCCGCCTGCTCAATGCGTTCAAGTTGCTGCTGTTTCTGTACAAGTAGCACCTGAACGTCTGATTCTTCTTTCTGAAGGCATTTAATGGCTGCATCTATAACAACGTACTCTTCGTACCCGTAAGCCACTGCTGGGGCCTTGTCGTAGACCGTCTTATCCATGTATTCCGATTCACTTGTAGAATACTGCTCTGCTTCTGGCACGTACCAAAGGGTTACAGTGCCCGAGACAGTCGGGGCCGGGATAAACCTAATCGATTCACCCTGAATATGGTAAAGCGTGTTTGTTACCATCGACGCAACAACTCCTGGCGAGTTATACATTGCGCGTTCTTGAAAGTGGTATGGTCGCAGTCGGTAGGTAACACCGCCAACATCAAAATCAACACCGAGAGCTTTGTAGAACGAGTCAGGCAAAGCAAACTGACCTGCTGTTAATCCAGAGCCAGAACCCGGTAGTGTGTATTGATGCGTGCTAACATAGTAATCTTCAAACTTGGTTACGAGAACATCGTGAATCTCGGCCATCGCTACATTGATATAGCTGATTACTTCGGCATCGGAGACAAAGGCCGAGCCAGTCATATCAGCTCGTTGCCGCACACGATCAACAAGGTTTTGAAGCGTTGTTAGATTCTTCGGCATACCTATCCCCCAAAAGGAAAAGCGGGGGCACGTAGCCCCCGCTCAATTAATCCATCATGGTTGCCAAGTCGGACATCGCACTAACGACCGCATCGGCATCATTCTCTTGGATGGCCTTGAGGAATTTCTCCCCTGCCTCCTTCTTCATCAAGCCGCTATCATCCTCTTCCGGGCCTTCTTTTTTGGCCTTTTCAAGAATCATAAGGGCAAGATTACCTTTGCCTTTCATGGCAAGCTCCTAAATTATGTTACGCTGCTGTTCTTCAGCAGAATAAAGAATGAAAACTCATCCCCATCTG
>Ga0098053_1000623_pt1 | contig 11533 bp, 7 predicted proteins | sample 15BtaG_FD_77068 | JGI IMG/M metagenome (GOLD analysis project Ga0098053, IMG submission 77068) | Marine viral communities from the Subarctic Pacific Ocean - 15B_ETSP_OMZ_AT15312_CsCl metaG | ecosystem: Environmental > Aquatic > Marine > Oceanic | place: Pacific Ocean | collected 2015-01-18 | reverse complement strand
TTTAATATTAAAAACGTTTCTTCATCAACTTTGTTTCTATCAGAGGACGGAAACGAAATCCAAATATTTCCATCTTTTGCCTCATAGATTCTATCCATCGCTAAATTATAATACTCGTTTGAAGTTTCTTTTATAAAGACTTTATAATGCGTAGCCCAACTTGGAGGAGCGCTTAATGGTTGTGCTACTATTTGGTTTTGATTTACTGATTCTTTTATAGATATATCTATATCCGCTGCTTTATTTGTAAACACTGGAGTTTGTCTACCATAATTATCTAAATAAGATATTCCTAAAGAATAATTTCTTATTGATTTTAAAGATTTATTACCGAAGTCATAATCACAAACACTTCTATTTGTTAACTCCGCGCTTATCTTGTAATTACCCCCAGTATAATTTTGTAAGTAATTACCATACACCAACCTACTACCGGTAATTGATTGGGCCAACGCCTTTCTAGGCACGTTATCCCAAGGTCGTAGCATTTGGTTTTCTGGAATAACAGCCCTAACCATATTGGGTTTTACTTCGAACCCCATATTTGAACTATTCCATTCTAAAGAATCAGGATTAAGAGTATTTATTAAATGTATTGTTGGAGAATTTGAATCTTTATATAATAAATCTATTTTTGCAACATCTTTTGGAAGATTAGAGTCGTAATCTCTTAAAGTTATTTTAGAAATTCTATTTTCCATTCCTAAATTAAAAGCGTCTTTCACGTCATATAAAAACGAACCAGGCTTAAATATGACACTTGTAAAAGGAGCAAACGTAGAATAATTACCATCTATATATTTATATCTATAAGAAAATCTTGGGAATTTTTCAAGAAATCTCTGTTCACTATCAACTCTTGTTGCCCAGTTATATTGAACACCAGTTGTTTGGGTGCTTGCAGAAATAGACACTATAGTTGCTAACCAAGTATGAAAAACACCCGGCACTACATCATTAGGGCCTGAGGACAGTTTTTCAACCAACTTCAAGGTTATAGAACTAAAATCAGGGGGTAATACACTAGCTGTAGATTCTGCTAATAAAATAGTATCGCCAACGTTAACAGGTAAATTTAATGGGCTATTACTTCCATAAGTAAAATGAAATTCTACTGTTTGAGTCGGAGCTTTGTTTCCAAGCTGTGGTGAATTAGTATCTACTAAAAAATCCTGTGTAGTTACAGTTGTACCTTCAGCGTACTGTAACGTGTCTTCAGCTTCTACTGATAAAACAGTTTTAGGAGATTTTTTAATAACAGTTATATGTTCTTCTTGTATGTCAATCCCAGATGAGGTTGTTATGTTTTGTTCTTCATTTATAAGTAAAGTGTGTTGTAATCCAGTTGGATTTGTTCCCTCTATACTTCTAGGTATATTTATAACTTTTGGTTCCGTAGCATTGTCAGTCCAAAATAATAAATCATCAATTATATTTATGCCAGTTATTGTTTTTTCTGAGAAGTTTAAAACAGCGTCTGTGAGAAGTAAGGTTATTTGAATTTCACCTGGTCCAGAGGTTTGGAAATTTGCCCAAGTAGCGTTGGTATAATCTCCAATATTAATCATTAGCGTAGTTGGATCTTTACTTAAAACTGTGTATTGTTCGTCGCCATCCCATCCAGGCATAGCGAGAGTGAACTTATCTCCAACAGTTATAGCATCAAAACCCGCTTGGGAATTTATAACTATATTACCTGAAGCGGGAGCTTGTAAACCGTAACACGCAACCATAGGATTTTTTACATCAACGAAGACGTATGTAACAGTTTGATTTTTATATTGAAATATTATATCTCTAGCTTCTGATATTGTTTGATTTGGAAGATGTTCCTCCCTAACAAACCAATAAAGAGCGTCGTTTTTTTCGTCTGCGATAGAACCAACACAGGTAGAATCGTTAGATATACTAGGTATGGTAATTTTTTTATTACCTAATAAGTTTTCAATAGCACCAACGTCCGACCCTTCTGAAGTAGAAACCTGTATATTCATAGCGTCTCTATATTCTCCGTTCGGAACAAGTCTTTCGTCTACATCCTTGTTCATTTTACCCCTAGCAAAGTTACGCTTAATCTCAGCCATGTGTTAGTGTTTTATTTGTTTAGATTTACCTCTTAGTATCTGAGTTATTTCTTCTAGTTTAATATTTGATAATCTTAATTTTGCAGTTCTAATAGCCGCAAATCTTTCTTTTTTAAATCTAGTTACCACATACTCTGGTGTATTTGCTTTTGAAGATAAAACAGCGTGTGTAATCCACTTATACATAGCTTCTTCTGCAAATTTATGAACTTTCATTTCTTCGTCAGTTCCAAGTCCATCGCTTAAATAATCTAATACTACGGTTTTACCAGATATGTTAGAACTAAAATGTATTTTTCCTGCGTTACAATCTATATAAAACGAACCATTCACCTGCGCATGCTGAGGATCTAATCCATATCTTTGACCTATATTTAAATCATAAATATCATCATCACTATCATAATCATTGTTGTTGTTTTCAGAAGGTGTATTTGATTTATAATTTGACCAAGTATCAGATTCTGAGTTTGTTGAGGTAAAAACTATTGATTTATCATACGAGCCAGAACTACTCTCTGCCACGTTAGATACATAAACCACGTTATTATCTATATTTACAACGGTTGTACCTTCTAAGAAATCTTCACTTGAAATAAGCATCCCTATCTCAACGCCAATAGCCGCTATGTCAATTTGGCTACCGTCATAAAAAGTAATGTAAGATTCTCCGGCTACATAACTAGCGTTGTATTGAGATATCTGAAAGTCTGGCTCACTTATTAATTCGCCACCCACAGGTTCAAAGGTAATTGTAGCGTCTGTTATTGGCCCAAGGGCTGGGGTTACAACCTCAGTTGTTAGAGTTATTGTTGTAATGCTATTAGAGGTTGATATAGATTTCACTCTAGTATTATTAGGTATTCCAACGCCCTTAACGACCATTCCAACTAAAATGTTGTCGTACTGCTTGTCGAGAATTATACTATCTGAATTATGCGTTAAATCAGCTAAGGTTACTATATTAAAACCTCCATCACTATTTTGAAATGGATTGGTTGGGTTTGAAGTTTTACTTGTTGGGTATAAAAGATGTTTTATACCAGCACTATCTACCCATGAGATCTTTTGGTAGTTAACATAATCTTGAGGTAGTGTCATTTGCAAAGATGGTGGAACTGTTATTTCTTGAGATTTACAAGATTTAAAAGTATCAAAAGATAATTCTTGCATAGCTCTTTGTGCGTGGAAAGCAACGTCTACTCTTCTTGCTTTAGGTATAATTTTATCTTCTCCAACATAAATAATCATAAATTGATTTATAATATCATTTAAAGAGGTAAATTGATAACCACCAAAATTATCTCCATTGTAATAATCTTGTTGGCTTTGATTTAATAAGTAATTTGCCATTTATTTATTGTTTTTCTTGTTGGTTTTGTAATGTATCCATTCCTTGTCCAGCTTTTAAAATATCTTCTCTTTTCATTGAAACACCCGCTAATCTTAATATTTTATATACTAGTTCTGTTTCTTCTGATGCGTGTAATTCAAAATGAGTTGTTTTAGCATCGCTACTATCGTACAGAGCTTTATCACTTATAACAAAATACCCCCAAGAAACTTCTTGAGGTTGTCTAAAATAAAACACTCTAGTGGGAGTTATAGGACTACCGTTATTTCCAACCACTCTTATTATATTATTTCTTACGTTAGCAATAGGTCTAGAACTTGTGGGGCTGGTTAGCGGCCCTCCTCTTCTAGCGCTACTAAAATCCTTCGTTTTTAAAATTTCACAAACTGCATTATTAAATTCTATTCTATATACTCTATAAATATAATCAGGTAGTTGTTGAAAAGCCCCATTAACTCCTGCTGCTTGGTATGTGTTTATAACACCTGGGCCATCTGTTCTTTCGAAAACCTGCATTTTATCTTCTAATAAATCGTCAATATCAGCATAAGAATATTCATTACCTGCAATTCTAGCAAATTGATTTAAGTCGTAAAAATATTGTTCGAATATTTCTATTTGTGCTTGATTGGCAAATAAATTAAACTCTTGAGGAGTTATATATCCTCTTTGTTCTTTATTAGCTAACGCTAAAACTTTTTGATATACTGTATCTATATTTACCATTTTATTTCTTTATTTATTATACGGGAATAATCTATTTAAAGTATCTTTTCTTTTGCCACAACCACAATCTTTTCCTACTACTTTATTAACTGTTTCTACTACTTTTTTTATTCCAGTTGCTTTTGTTATTTTTTCTATTGAGTCTCCTAAACCCTTTGATTTATTTGATTCCATATATTTTTTTAGTTTGTAGTTAACGATCGCCCCGTGGGGCGACCGCTCTACATTTTGATTAATCGTTTAATCGTTTTTCTATATTGGAGTAAATCTCCATTCCTTCGTCAGTTTTAAACCAATGCGCTAAAGCAGTGTATGGATGCTCGTCAAAAGGAACGTTCATTAACTTCCTACCATTAGAACCCCATAAAAAGTTTCTTTGATCTGAAGATAATCTTAATATTCCAGCTTCAACAGCTCTAATACCAAAGTTTCTTAGCATTACATTTTCATCATCCGCCAACTCTAAGAAGAGTTCAGGGTTATTTCTCGCAAACACTAGTAAATCTCTTCTAAGCTCCTTAGAGCTCAACTTAGATACCTCAGAACCTTTCTCAACACGCATAATAGCTTCAGCCATATCAATATCAACATTTCTAGCTGCAACTAAAGCGTCAACTTGCATGTCTAAAATTTCTATTTCATCAGCAGCAAGACCTTCTGGTTTATATTCTTCATAAATACTGTCTTTATGTGGGTGGTATAAAGATAATAATTTTTGTAAAACTGTTTTTTCTTTTTCTACAAATAAAGATCCAGATCTAAAAACAATATGTTCTAATCTTTGGTCACCATTCATTTCGTCAACAAATGGTGTTTTTTGATTTTGACAGTATTTAAGTTCTCTTTCGTAACCTAGTTCTTTGTCAAAGTAATATATATTTGCAGATTTAATTGATCTTGACAATGGTTTTTTACCACCTTTTAAAAGATACATTCTATCTTTAATTTCCCATTCATTAGATGGTTTTAATCTTTCTCTTACTTCTGGTTTTGATGTTTCAACAATTGGTGTTTCAACAACTGGTACCTCTACCATTTCTTTTTTTGTTTCTTGTTTCTTTGCCATAATATAATATATAATAAAATTAATAAAATAAAAGGGCCGAGGCCGAAGCCTCGACTCTTTTAATATAAATAATGCTTACTTCATTAACATGAAGTTGTTAGCACCTTGTGTAACTAAACATCTCTCTGATAACATATGAATTTGCATTGCATCTAAAGCAGATGTAGCAGCTCCAACAGAACCAGTAACCCAAGATTTCATTCTTCTATCATCAGTTTGTGAAGCTCTGTATCTAACATGTAAGAATGGTCTCTTAAGATTTTTTCCTAATTGCTGGTCGTAAACTGTAGATGTTCCAGCTGGAACCATAACCCCTCTAATTGCATTAGCAGCATTAGCAGCGTTAATTCCACCTCTTGTAGCGAAATCATTTAAGTATCTAAAGTCAGACTTGTAGAAGTCATAAGAACCTCTTCTGAAGCCAGCAAAACCTAAGTTAAGTGCCATCGCTTCTGAATTATCAAATACCCCGTAAGAAGTACCTCCAGCACCATAAGAATTCATAGAAGCTAGCATGTCGTCCATAGCTAAAGATGTAGATCTGTTTACAAACATCATGTTTTCTTCAATAGCACCTTGTCTATCGAATTCCGCTAATATAGAGTCGAACTCAGCTAAATCAGTAGCAGCGTTAACACCAGTAACACCAGTAGTAATATTTCCTCTATCTTCGATAGCAGCAAACAAGCCTTCAGTACCAACTTGCGCTCCAGCCATACCTAACTGAGTGTCAGCAGTAGTAGACGCTCCAGCGGCAGCAGTTAATTCACCTTCTAACATTGCCATTTCTAAGTAATCGTTAAAACGAGCTCTAGTATCAGCCTCAGCTTTTAAATACCATAAGTATCCAGAACCACCTCCTTCACTAGTAACTTCAACCCAACCAATTCTAGACGCATCAGAACCCGATACTTCGTAGTAATCTTTCAAGATAATTGGTTTGTTAGAAAAAGTTTTGAATGAAGGTTCGATTGCTCCTCTTGAATCTGTATCACTAAAAGTACCGTCAGCCTTATCGTATTTAGTTCCCTTTCCATATTCAGAACCATAAACTAATATAGTAGTTGCCAGTGCAGCCGTTGAAGAATGATCTAAAACAGTTGACCCATAAGGAGCAACTGTAATAAGGTCACCAGCTACAATTATAACTAAACATTTTACTATACCATTAGAATTTGACACAATAATAGTATCGTTCACTCTAACACCATGGTTAATTGGACTGTCGCCAGATCCAGATATACCATCAGTAGTGTCTTCGTTATTACCATCCATATCAGATTGGATTTCTATAGTGGTAGAAGTTTTTACTTCACCTTTATAAGATAAATGTAATCTTGATTGCTCAGACCAAATAACTTGATCAGCAGTCATAGATTCTTCAGCCCCAACTTGTGATAAAAAACCTGAAATAGTTCTCGGTCCGAAAACTTCAGCTTCTTGTTCCATTAGGTCTGGTACGTATTGTTGAGCCCAACCGCCTGAGCCGTTGAGGTCTAGGTAGTTTGATTGTAGCGCTTGCTGAATTGAAGCAGGTACGCTATTCAAATTCCCACCTGGGTTTGATATTGCCATAATTTTTAATTTTTAAATTATTGTTTAAATTTGTTATTTTTAATTTTAAACTTAAAGTCAGGAGAGTTGTCACCAATTACACGCGCTTTAAAACCTCCAGGATCAATGTCTTCGTGACCTTGTCTTGGATTCATGTTAATGTTTTTAGATTTAGCTATGCTCTCTTTTATAGCATCTGCCTTACCTTGCTCGTAAAAATGTTGCGCAACAACATCCGCGTTCATCGCTGTGTATAAAGATTTATGATAACCTTTAGCATCTTTTAAACCCATATTCTTATCCAAAAACTTTTTGGTAAAATTGTTTAAATCGCTTTGGTTGTTTTTTACTTCATCAGCGTTGTTAACGTTAAATCGATATTTTTTTTCACCGACGTTATATTCAAAACCTTTGAACTTGTCGTTAAAAACTTTTTCTGTTTCTCTTGAAAAAAGATCACTATTTGCCTTTGTTGCTTTTTGAGTTTTCTCTAACCTCTCGTTATGTGTATTGAAGAAATCAATTGCCTTTTGTTGCTCACTAGTGAGTTTTGATCCAGCCTTGATATCCTCGTAGTATTTGGACTTCGCACCGTCCAGGTGTTGCCTTGCCTGAGCAACTTGCTCTTTCAAGGCTAATTTTTTTCTTTTAATATCTCTTTCTTCCTCTATTTCTTCATCATATGAAAATTGATCTTCCATAAGAAAGTTTATTTCTTCGTTGTTTAAATGAGGTTTTGTTTGCTTATAGTACTCGTACAATAAATCTTCTTCACCTACATTACTATAATCTTGATTTAATCTAACGTAGTCGTTTAAATCTCCTCCGGTATCTTCCATAAAATTCATTAGTTTTTGGATATTTTCAGGAAGTTCCTTTCCAGTAGTCTCTGCTTCAACAACAACTTCTTCAACTTGCTCAGTTAATTCTTCAACTTCTTCGTTTGTTACTTCTTCTAAAGTTGGGGTTTCTTGTGTTTCAGTTTCCGACTGTACTTCTTCTTGTTTTTCTGAGGTGTCGGCATCTTTAACGAGTTCAACCACTCTTCCGTCGTCAACTGCATCTTCTTTAATTTCTTCATTGTCTTTTGGTGTTGGTGGTTTGTTTAAATCAACCTTAGTCATAGTTTGCTCTTCAACTATAGGTTTCTTTTTCATTTTTTCTTGTACCTTTGTAACGTCACCTTTAGGTTCGTTAGTTTTAGTAGTCTTTTCGACTACAGTTTCTGTTTTCTTTTTTGCCATAATATAATATAATAATAATTAATAATTTTTATCTAGGATCAAAAGGACCTAAATCAAATCCACCACCCATTATATCATTACCTGCTGATTCAAAGTTTTTAGGTGGTTTCCCGGTATTTCTTTGATCTATAAGTTCTGATTGTTGTGATGCTTGTATTCTAGTTCTTTCGTCTTTACGATTTTCTTTTTCTTCTTCTTTTGTTTTTTGTCCGTCTACTTCAATACCTTTCAATTGCATATTGTATTGGAATTCTAGACCCATCAAATCTTTTTTATGCAAAACTTCTTGTTGCATTTTTTCAGATTCTAACTGCGCTTTAATTTGTTCTAATTGTGCTTGACTCTGTGTTAATGCTTGGTTTTTCTGAACTTCAGCTTGTGCTGCTGCTTGTGCCGACTGTTGGTTTAATTGAGCTTGTTGCTGCATGTTTTGCATTTGAAGAGCTTGATCTCTATCTAGCTTTCTCTTTCTACGTATTTTAAGAAGTTGGTTTGCTAGTTTAATATTTTTTATTTCTCTAACATCAATAGCATCGGCGAGTTCTATTATTTGTTGCTGTAATGCCATTTGGATATTGTTTTCTAACATCATTTTTTCCTCTTCGTCTGGTTGTAATTCTATAAATATCCCAAAGTCATAAAGATGTAAATTCTCCATTTCTTTTAATACAGCGACATTATGAACACCTATAGCTTGTATAAAAGCATCTTTCGTTGGAGAGTACTCTATAATGTCAGATATTCTTAAAGATAAACACTCTGCTATTTCAGAAGTTAAAAATAATCCAGATTGTAATATATGCCTAGTAGCTGTATTTGAATTTGCTGCTGCTAATTTTTGAACTCCTACCAAAGCGTTTTTATCAGGCGTTGTGCCGTCTCTAGCCTCATTTAATCCGGTTACGTCTCTTATCATTTGAAGATAATAATTGTAATTACCTATAAGAGCTTGCATTTTGTTTCCTCCACTTCCACTTGTTATTTCTTGGATAGGCACTTTTCCAGGATTCATATCTCCGTCTTGAGTAAAAGATCTACCTATAACAGATCCTGTTTGGAAAAACATATTCAACGCTTCTTGTGGATTGTAATTAGTTCCATTACCTAGGTCGATCTCCGCTAATCCATCAGCATCAAGATAAACTCCATCAGGAGTCATTCTTGATAAAACTTGTTGTATTTTTAAATGCGTTAGTTGGATCATATCTGCAAAACCAGTTATTCTGCTAACTAAAGATTCTATTTTACCGTTATACATTCTAGGTGCTACTATAGCGTAATTCATTTTTACTTTAGTAAAATCACTTTTAGGACGCATCATGTTTTTCGCCATCTCCCACTTAAGTAATTTATCGCTACCTAAAATCATAGCCCCTTCATACAAGCACTCTATAGATCTTAAAACTCTTTCATAACCACCTTGTTTATTTTCAGGAGGATTAAAATCATCATTTTTTTCTATAGCTTTATCACCACCGGTAGCTGTTTCTTTCATTTTGTACACTTCGTTCATGTAAGTCTTATAATTGAAATACAGTACTTGAATAGTGTTTGTGTCTTCTTTGTCTTGAGAGAATCTAGTGTTGTTATTGTTTCTATTAAAGCTCTTATTTTTCATTATATCCTCAAGATCACTCTCTGATAAATGAGGAAATTGTTTTGCCAACTCGTTTACTGGAATCGTTTTAACTTCTCCAACGTAATATATATCTTCAAAATAAGGGGAGTCAGTGTAAGAATAAACAAGATTAGCTGGGTCAACATATTCTACAACCGCACCTTCAGAGGTATTAAAAGAACTTTTAACAGCACCAATACCTATTGTTGTTATATCGTAGTAAAATCGTTTTTTTATTAATTCGTATCTACTTCCTTCTAGTAACGTATTAATAGCTTGTTCTTCCGCTATTTCTACTGATTGCTTGTAACTAAGTTGCATGTGAAGTTCTAACTCATCGTTTGTTTCTGGAAGTTCTTCTATATCGCTTTTTCTAACGTCGAGATTTATTTCGTTTTGTACAGCGGCGTTAAACTCTTTCAACCTCATGTCTTTTAAAATGTTCTCCATGTATTCCGTTCTTTTTGCTACACCAAACGGATCTTGAGAATAAGCCTTTATATCATATGTTCTTTCAGATATACCATTAACAACTATATCTACAAATTTAGAGATAATTGGTACTGGTTTCCAATCTAAATTAAGATAGGACAAGTCACCATTAATAGATAATTCATCCTTATATTTTTGTATTGATTGTTCGCCTCTAGCATACAATCTTAAGTTATGAAAATTATTGTGATTGGTCTTATATCTATTAGAGTTTTTATCATTGTTAAACCACTCCGCTTCTATAGCTTTACCTACTTTTAAGCCATAGTCATAACTTATTTTTTCAGCGTCACTTACGGTTTGACTAGGAAAATAACTCTTCATGCCAGACTCTGCCATATTTATTATTTTATTATTTGTGAATTAGTTCCAGTATTTGAATACTTAGAAACATTTATGTTTAATTTTGGTTTTTCAACCTTAGCATTTGGTGTATATAAATGCCTATTATTAGCCATTATAGCTAATCCAGAACTAATTGAAGCATCGTGTTTTGTTCTTTTCGTTATATCAAATCTACTCCAATCGTTTAATAAGTCGTTAAAGTACAACGCTCCAAATGTTCCATCTTGTTTCATACCTACATGATCTTGTATATACATCTCAATAGCAGCCGCATGCGCTTGTTTAATATCTTCACTTGTATTTGGTATTCCACCTATCTCTCTTTCTGCCACTGATAGTTTGTTCCATATTTTATCGGGTCTATTCATAGAATAACCTCTATATCCTCTTCGTCTTAAATAGTACAACAAACGAGGTTTGTTATTTTCAGCTAGTATTGGCATGCCATAAAACACTAAAGCCATTAATACATCTTCAAAAAATATCTCAGCTGTCTGTGGTCTTGCTAAGTATTCTAAGAAAAATTGATTAGCTGGCGCGTCTTCCATTGAAAACTTAGTTAATCCGTGTAACGCTCCTTTAGATCCAACACCGTCAACGGTTCCTGATATATCGTAGCTATCACAACCAAAAGCTCCCATGTGTTCGTTTGCTGGATATTTAATACCATTCTTAACAACAATCTTATTTTGCATGTGTTGAGGTGGGGTCCAACTTAATTTAAACCTACCTTTTCTATCTGGATAAAATATAACTTGAGAATCTTTTATGCCATTTACCCATTGAAAATTACCTGTTGTAATACCTAATGTATTAGACATTTCTTCGTTGTAATCTATTTGTTCGTATATCTTAATTAAATTAAATATAGAATTTTTAGATTCATCTCTAAACGCGTGCTCTGTAGTTCTTGGGAATTGTCTATAGAATTCATTTAATCCATCTTGATCAGATTTTAATCCTTCTACTTCGTTATTCCAGTGCTCTACTATACCTACATCTATTAATTCACCATCTGGTCCGAGGACATCATTATCTGGATTATCGAAG
>Ga0098053_1000620_pt1 | contig 11646 bp, 19 predicted proteins | sample 15BtaG_FD_77068 | JGI IMG/M metagenome (GOLD analysis project Ga0098053, IMG submission 77068) | Marine viral communities from the Subarctic Pacific Ocean - 15B_ETSP_OMZ_AT15312_CsCl metaG | ecosystem: Environmental > Aquatic > Marine > Oceanic | place: Pacific Ocean | collected 2015-01-18 | reverse complement strand
CTGGTGATGACTTTCAAACTGAATTTGAAACAGTACAAACAGCAGTAAATTCTAAAGCAAATTTAAATGGTGATTCTAGCGAAGATTTTGCTATAAATAATGGCACGGTAGCGGGTACTTTGACTGTAACTGGAATACCCACAATACCAACTGCTGCTACTTCAACAAATACAACACAAGCAGCTAGTACAGCAATGGTACAAGCAGCTATTGATGCAGATGTAACAACACACGCAGCACTTAGGTCGAGTTCGAGTGTTTATGGACACGCTAAGATTTATACATCTGGTGGGGATTTATACATAGTTACTACATAATATGGGCGATATATACTTTAATGGTACTGCGTTAGCCTCTGAGAAAAAGGTTAAGTTCAATGGTACTGATATGTCAAATGTGTATTTTAATGGCACAAAGATTTGGACATACTACTCAGAAACCGCACAAGCCTTTACAAGCTCCAGTACATATACTTTAGACCCTGCTGAGACTTCTGTCCAGTACAAACTTTCTGGTGGAGGAGGCGGTGGCGGTGGAGCGTCAGGCTATACAGGAGCAACTGCTGGTAGTTCGGGTGGCGATACTATCCTTAAAGTTTTAGATTCAAGTGGCAATGTAAGGCAAACAATAGCAACTGCCTCTGGTGGTGCTGGTGGTTCTTATGGTGGTGGTAATAGAACTGGTGCTTCTGATTTTTCAATACCGAGTGGTTGGGCAAATCCTCCGTGGTCTAGTACAGTTTCAGATGGTGGATTAGGCGCACAGGGTAGTGGTGAGGGCAATCCAAGTGGAACAGGCGGTACAGCAGGTAGCACAACTTCAGGAACATATACAATCAATGCCGATGGTAACGACCATTCATTACAAATCACTATCGGTGGTGGCGGTGGAAATGGTGGAGCTGGAGAAGCAGGTCAATACGCACAATCAGGAAATAGTGGCGGTGCTTGGTTGTTGTACATAATTAGTTAATTAGGAGAATAGAAATGGCAATTAATCAAGCTAAATTTGGTGCAAACCGAACAGTTACTGGTGGAGGCAGGGGTGGTCGAGGAAATGTGGGTGCAAATGCTCCATACAGAGCACATATGAAAAAAATGAATTCTTATAACCAGCCAAAAACAAGTTCTTTTGGTTTTCCTTTGGGCGGTCTATTGGGTGGTCGTGGTGGTGGTGCTAGATTTGCTGAAGATGATTTAAACAGACAGCTTGAATACGACAAAATGGTCTGGGAAAGGTCTACTCCTAATGTTAAAGGTGTTGGTGGTAATGTTGTTTGGGATAGAGATACAAATACTGTTTCTTCTACCTTATCTCCAGAATACCAAGCTATTTATGACTCTATGGGTGGAAGGCAAGGTATGTTTGGAGACTTAGCTAACAACCTAGCAAGTGGTGGATGGCAAGATGCTCAAAAACAATTATTTGACCAACAAAGAGCCTTATATGCTGAAGGCGACCAAATTGCTTTAGACCAGTTAAGAGAAAGAGAAGTAGCTATGGGTAGAGGGGCAGAGTCTACAGCAGGCTTCCATGAAAGAAGAGCAATGCAAAGTGGTATAGACCAGAGAGATATAGGGTTAATGAATAATGCCTTTGCTCAATCGCAAGGACTTATTGATTCTAACTTAAACAGACAAAGAAATGATGTTGCAACCATGATGAACTTAGGCAATGTTGCCAATAACATGGTTAAAACACCCACACCTTATCCACAGGGTAATGTACAAAATGTAAGCACAGCATCAACAGCATGGGCTAATCAATTAGCGGGCGAAGATATAAAAAGACGAGAAGGCATGAGTGATATGTGGGGTTCTATTTTAGGTGGTGGTGGAAGTGGTGGAGGTATGCTTGGCTCATACATTGCTACAGCTACTACACAATCAATTGGTGAAGAAGGTCTTAAAGTCTTTGAAGATTGGAGAGATTATATGTTTACTGTTCTTCCAACATTTACATCTTCTTTTGGTAGATACAGAGCAACAGCACCAAAAATCGTAGAAGAAATTGACAAGAAAGAAAACTCTAAAGCACTTTATAAGGAAATATGGGATGACTACTTGAAGCCTATATACGACATGATTAAAGAGGATAAAGACAATCCTAAAGCCTTAAGCGATTACAAGGTGATGGTAAGAGACCTGACTAAGAAGTATTTAAGGAGATAGAAATGGCGGAAATAAATATACCAAGTATGTTTGATACAAGGCATTTAATGGATAGGCAGTCTATACAAGATGCTCAAACAATGGCTGCATCTGGTGACCCCTCAAGAAACTTAATGACTTATAACACAATGAGAAGCGGTGATATATACAATCAAGGCTTAATGGGATTAGCTGGACTAATGGGAGGTGCGCCTGACCCTAGAATAGCTAAACAACAAGCACTTGAAGAGGTCTTTCAACAATTTGGTAATCCTCAGACTCCAGAAGATGCTGTAGCTATAGCAGATGCTTTACAAGCTAAAGGACTTTATAACGAAGCTATGAAGTTTATGACTTTTGCTAATGAGATGAGGGCTAATCTTCCAGAAGAAGAAAAAGAACCTGAACTTAGCACTAAAGAAAAAACTATGGAAATGGCAGAACAATTTCATCAATGTGCTATTGATGCTGGTGGTTGGAAAAACTCTGATGAAGCGTGTAAAGCTGCTGTTAAAAAGACATTTATTGAAATGCAAAGAGGTACTGCTGATGAAGCAGGAATGATTGAGGGTGCTAAATTAAATTCTAAAGCAGTTCAAGAAACACAAACTAAAATTTATTTAGATGCTGGTAATGCAAGAGATTCTTTATATACTATAAACCAATCTATAGATTTGTTAGACGATGTTTATGCTGGTAGTGCTGGCGAAGGGTTGAGTAACTTTAAGAGATTTATGGTTAGTATTGGATTTGCACCTAAACAAGCAAATATGTCAGAAGAACAGTTCCGTAGAAATTCTATGCAAGCTGTTACTCAATGGATTGAAAAAACTAAAGGCTCAATATCAGATACAGAAATGCAAGCGTTTCTTGATGCCTCACCTAGTTTAGCTAATACTAAAGCTGGTAATTTACTTATTTTGCAAACCATGAAAAATTGGGCTCAGTTTCAGGATGATTTGGCAGTTGAGTGGAATAGATGGAAAACTGAAGCTGATAAAACTGCTAGAGCATCTGGTATACCTGTGTCTGAAGTTGATTGGCAAACACATTTACATCTTTGGTATAACACAGGCGGTAAAAAACCAAAAGCCCCTACTGCTGCTCAAATCGCAGAAGCTAGTAAACCTGATGGAAATGATGTAGACCAAAGTGTTGAAGATTTTAAAGAAGAATACAAATTTACAGTATCAGGAAAATAGGAGACTAAATGGCAGAATCACAAAAATTTAGTTATACGCATCCAATATCAGGCTTCACACTTGATTTTGAAGGTAAAGAACCACCGCCAGAAATTGTATTAGAATCATTTGACAAGATGGACTTCAATGGTGAATTAGTTTTTGATGACTTGACTAAAAATTATGATTTTAGTGAAAGATACAGTAATGACTTACGACAACATTATGACGATATTGAAACGCCTGTAGAAGATTTACAAGAAAAAGACTTTGAGTATTGGAACTCAATAGAGTACAACTTAACACATGGTGGTAACTTTGCTTTAAAAGATATGTCGCAACTGCCTTTAGCAGAAAGACAAAAAATATGGAGAAGGTTTAATGCCTACGATAGAACAAAAGCAAGAGGAGATGGTTCAAGAGACTTAGTAGAGCAAACAAAAGGAGTGGGCGCTGCTTTTGCTACAGATGTAACTAATCTTTTTGGTGGTGGTGTTGCAAAAAATGTAATACAAAAAACAGCAGGTAAAGGTGCTTTACGATGGATGATTAGAAATGTATTGTTTCCGGGTGCAGCAGGTGCAAGCTGGGCTTCACTTGCAGATGCGGAAAGACAAATTATTGAAAGAAATCTTGTAGACGAGCCATTTAAAGAAGATTTCGATTACAGCAGATTAGGAATGAACGCTGCTTTAGGTTTTGGTGCTGCACCTTTAGCAAAACCTTTAGTTTTAGGTGTATCAAAATTTTTTCAAGTTTCGACAAGCCCAATAAAAGCTGGAAAACAAGGTTATGAATCTATTCTTGATATTCTGGGTGCTTCTACAGTTGCAAAAAAAGGGGTGATAGACGAGGCTTCTGCTGAATTTGGATTTTCTCAGCCAAGTTATATTGGAAGAATAAAGAAAGGTTTAGAAGATATAGCTGCTGGCAAAAAAGACAATACACCTAGTGGAGCAGATGCAGCTAGGGCAGCCAATATTTCTTTAAAGAAAGAATTAGAAGAAGTAGATGAAGTATTTAAAACTAGATACAGGGAAATTGGTGAACTCGATATTAGTGCAAGCGAGGTACAAAATTTATATAACAATTTAATAAAAAATGTGCCGAAAGACCAACTTGCAAATCTAACATTTATAATGACTAGATTAAAAAGAACAGGAAAAAATGTTGCAATTAGTGGTGACCAACTAACACCTACACAAGTTTTAAGAAAAATGCGAAGGATTATTGGAGATGCTTCTTATGACCCAAAAAATTCAAATATCAAAACAGTCCTTGATTTTCATAATGAAAAAGTTAGAAAAGAATTTGCTAAATGGGCAAATAAAGCCGGCAAAGGTGAACAAGTTAAAGTATTAGATGATGAATTTAGTCAATATGCACAATTGAGTGGTGCTATAAAAAATGCAGCAGAAGAAGAAAGTAAAGCACAAAATTTAATTTACAGCTTAGTCAACCAGCCAGCTAAATCCTCAATTCTTATAGATGATTATTTTAAAGATATTAAAAAGATTGCTTTGCATTCTGGAAATAAAGACCTTGTGGAAAATCATAAAGAGTTATTAAGAAATACTCTTAACGAAAAGCTATTTGAAAGTGATGGGTTTTTAAAATATTTTAAAACTGAATCTGGCAGGCAAACCTTGCAAAAATTATATCCGGGTGCTGATGATATTAATATGAATAGATGGGCTACTATTCTTGAAAATGCACATGGCAAGGGAAGTGCTGCTGTATTTTGGGGAAGGTTAATTGCAAGTAGTATTGGAGGTGGCGGTGGTTTTTTGTTAGGCGGTGGTGCAGGTGCTTTAGCAGGAATAACAGCTTTAAATACTCTTTTAAGCAGTCCTATATTTCAAACTGCTGTAATGAACGCATATTCTAAAAGTGGCATAAATGAAAAAGCTATGGGCAAAATAGAAAAAATGCTTAGAAACAAAAAAGTACCTGAAGAACAGATACCAATTGTTTTAAGGGCAATAAAAGGTGATATTCCTGCTGCTCAATTAACAAAACAAGGTGTTTCTAATATGCCTGAAGATACACCTCAAGCTATCGAAGATATGATTAGCTTTGGTTTGCCACTAACTGAAAGGACAAGCGACTAATATGGACATAATGAAATATCTTTCTGGAATGTTAAATTACAACCCTAATATAGATTGGGCAGATGGACAAAAGTTTGATGCTAACGGTATGCCTATACCAATGGGTGGGTATACAAATGTACAAACTGAGGCGATTCCAAAAATGATGACACCACCAAGTAACTTTAGTCATTTGACTGACGAACAAGTCCATGAAGCAGCAGAGGTGGCAGAGGCTTGGAAAAAAGAGTTACAACACTTAATGAGTGGCGGAGGTATGCTTAATTCTAAAAAAGAACCTAAGAAAAGACAGTTTAGTGGACACCCCTCTCAGTCAATAGAACAACCCAAATCTGAGAAGCCGGGATGGATAATGGCAGAAGGCACTAATTGGTGGAGTGTTAATGAAAAAGACCCCTACTGGCAGACTAAACAAGGGCATGATGAGGCTGTGGCTTTATATGGCTTTAAGCCTGCTTGGGTATCTAACCCTGTAGAGCAAGAGAATACATTTGCTAGTCTTGAGCCTACAGTTATAGCTTCTAACCTTAAAAAGTATTTCTAAATGGAGGGTATGTTTAAAACCGCTATGCCTTTAATACAAGAATTTGAAGGTTATAGAGATACGGGTTACTATGCGACTGAAGATGAAAAAGCCAGAGGTATAGTTACTGTTGGTTACGGCTCTACTCACAGAGTTGGTCATGGTGAGAAGATTACAGAAGAACAAGCGAACCAGTATCTTATGGAAGATATGATGGAAGCACAAGAGGCTGTGGATAGATTAGTCAGTATTGACCTCACACCCAATCAAAGGACAGCATTAACTTCTTTAATCTTTAATGTAGGTCAAGGTAATTTTGCTAAGTCTAAGGCTTTAGTAGCACTAAACTTGGGCGACTTTGATTCATTTAAAAGAGAAGCCTTTGGAGAAAATGATGGCTTTGTCTATAGTGGTGGTGTTAAGTTAGACGGACTCATCAATAGACGAGCCAAAGAAAGAGATGTCTTTACTGGTGGGATGTTGACTAATTAAATTTTAGGTACTCTTAACTGCTCTTGCATACTGACTGTTATTTCGCCATTAAGGGCAAGCACTTTAATCATACGAGAGCGTGACATACCTAGTCTTTTAGCTTTAGCAGATAGATATTCTGCATCCTCTTCATCAACCTTAAAGTTGATTATTGTGTATTTTTTTTCTTCCATCCCTCAAGTATATAGTATAGTATACTCAAAGTCAAACAAATAGAAGTAAAAAACCTGTAAACCCTTGATTAATATGACTTTCCGCAGACAGCGACCTCATAATCATCGGTATATGGTAATATAATACCATGCTCCGCAGCAAGCATATCAATCTCACACAAAAAGTCTACAAACTCCATAACATTTAAATCTTTTGTTGATTCAATATTAAACTTTTTTTTGAATCTTTCGTGCATTTGTGTTTTAGTATAGCCAGTTTCTTCAGCAAAGATGTCTCGCCACATAAAATATAAGCGACTTTGAGCGTCAGAGCGTTTGGGTTTACCCTCATAGATACACACCGTAGCTATATCCACTGAGGGGTTCTCCCGATAAAAGTCTTGAACTAAAGTCTTAAAAACAGCCTCTTTAGGCTCATCTCTTTTAATAACTCGACTAATCATTTAATATCCTTATCAAGCATACTGTCAATTTGCATCTGTATGTTTTGTATGGCTTTTCTGAGGTCTTGTATTTGTCCTTCGCCCTCATGTTTCCAACGATACCTCGCAAGATACTTAATGGCGTTCCCAATACAGAAGTTCATGTCTTGGGCAATGATAAAGTCTATAGGCTCTATTTCACCTTTTGCATAATGCGAGGGGTTGGTTATGTTGTCGTGTACTTTATCCACCAATCCATCCAAATAATAAAGCTACAACAAAAATTCCCAAAAACACAGTAAGGGATTTATTCTCTAACACTTTTTCTATTACTTCTTTCATTATTACTCCTTCTCTTGTTATAAAAAGTTAGGACACGCAAAATTTGGCTGTAAGCACTAAATGTAGTACCAAAAATTAAATGCCCTAAAGTTTTAAAACATTTTCCTTTATCATTATCTCTTGTGTTTTTATTACTGCTTTTCTTCCCTCATCATCTAACCATGACCTTAAATAAGGTGGACTAACTGTCTTTCTCCCATCATAAATATCATGGCAATTGGCACATGCGTACATAATATGAATATCACTTTGTTTTGTTCCCATGCCACCACCATTAAGGTGTGCTGCCACGACAGTTTCAGTTCCCGGCAAACACCCTTCTAACCTTAATTGGCAGACTTTATATTGTGCTGACTTGGTATATTTACTCATATAAAAGTATCTTTAATAAAACCATCAAGACTAAAACCATCAGGCATAAAATCTTTATCTAATCCCTCATAACCCATTTCAAACATGCGTACATCTTTACCTTCTGTTTTGTATAAATCGTATGCTTGTTCAGCTTTTTTTTCATTATTAAACTCAGCTATCTTTTTTTTATCTAACCAAATTTGATATAGTATTTTTTCCGCCACACTAACTCCTTTCAAATGCTTTTAAAATTTTGCCTAAGTGTCCAGACTGCTCAAGTCCATCTAATTTTTCTAAAGCAATAACATATCTCTCAAGAACACTTGTGTATTGCTCAAGTTCATCAAAACTTGCTGATTTTTTTATTCGTGTTATGCCATCAACCATAGATTGACTATGCTTTCTGATACCACTAGATATTTTTTTTGACTGGGTCACAAATTCTGACTCTTTATCAGTTAAGTGTTTTAAATTTTTATTAATACTTTCCACTCTTTCATTAATGTGTAAGTTTGCTTTTTCTAAATCTGTATTCATATTAATACTCCTGCTTTTATCGTTAAAATAATCATCTGCTAAAATCCTTCCTATTACATAAAGAGGTAAGCTTTTTTCAAGAAAAGCAGTTTCACCGCTCGATGTATTTCCTTTAGACTTAACCAAAGAAAAACCATATTTTCCAAACAAATACTCGTAAGTTATTTTCTTGTCTAAACTAAGCGTATCTTCGGGCCAGTTCCAATCAAAATATCCGTTAATTGTTGGGTCTCTCATGTTTTTCATATTAACCAATTAACTCCTTTCCGTTCAGTATTGCTTTACCTTTAACAATCTCTACTATCTGTACAGCAAAGTTGCCATTCTTCCAAAAGTCAACTATGGCTACAGCGTGATTCCAGTTGTGGAGTCTGCCTCTAAGCCAAGTATTCTTTTGAGCATTCATGTTTTTAAGACAACCTAAAGACCAAGACGATATAGCACCATCCTGTAAACGAGTCATCGAGTATCTTTGGAGGTCATGTGTGTGTCCGTATATGAGATTACATCCATAGCTTTCTAAATGCTTTTTAGCATGTGTTGGCGTGACATAAGCACCATGAATGAATGAAAGTTTGCCTATGGTTAAAACCTCATTGTATTTCTTAAAAGTAAAGCCACGCTCATCCCACTTACACGCCTCACGAAATGTTAATTCTTCTAAGTAAGGGTTTTCTTCTACAAAGAAATCAAGCCATTCATCATGGTTGCCCTGACAGATATATTTTTCAGTACACCCTGCTTTAGCTAAAGCCTCATCCACCCTATCCAGTTCTTTATTCACCTGTGATACTTCTTTCTCAATCATAGGCAAAATATATTCAAGAGGTGGTCGTTTTCGTCTTTTCCACCTATGACCAGATACGCTTTCCCATTCACCCACATCTCCGAGGTTGATGAATATGTCTGGCTTGGCTTCTTCTATAACTTGAAGTGCTACATTAACTGCTTTAACATCATGTATAGGGTAATGTTGGTCTGGAAATACGACTGCTCTTCTCAAATTAATACTCCAATAGTTCTGCTATCTTTTCTTCATGTAAGCCCTTGCCACGATAAAACTTTCTTGCAAAATACTTGGTAGCAGAAGGACATTCTTTTGCATCGTAGCGTTCAAAGAAAGTCATCTTATCTTCATCACTTGAAGCATCCCATATACCAGCATAATCCTTTTTTTCATACTGTAATCTGGGAGTAAGTCTTTCTGACTCTCTCTTCTTTCTATCTATCTCACACACCTGTTTAACTGTTGTTACAAACTCAACAGTATTAGGCGGTCTATCATGTTCATCATCAACCCATTTTCTCTTTGCTTCTTCAATAAAATTCAATTGATGATTGTTCAATTGCTCTAATTCTCTAGCTAGTTCTAAAGCTATTTGTTTATCGCTTATCTTTGAACTTATAAACCAACCATATCTAGCTTGTGCCCACATAGCCACACCTGCTGATAGTGCTATTAATTCTGGTGTCATTTCTTTTTGATACATTAGGCTACCTCAATACTTTTTTTTTCTTCTATAGCTTGTTGTGCAATAAATCCTAGATACTCATAACTCTCTTTATCAATTTCCTTCTTATCTAAAACTTCAGTCCAACGCTCTTCTTCTAAATATCTATTTGGATGACAAATAATTCCTTTCTTCCACTTCTTGCTTTCATTAATCCTCAATAAAACATCAGCAACTAAATCATCAGCCATAGGCTCTAGCTTTTGTTTTTTCCATCTCCTAAAAACACGATTCTTACCTGTTTTGTGTTTTGGATAAACATCCCACCATTTTTCAAATCCGGGTGTATATATATCTGTACCTTTAACTGTACTAATACCTGTATCTATGCCCGTATCTGAATTGGTCACCCCTGAAGTTACTGTTTCGGTCACCGTATCGTTACCGTTCTGGTCATGGTTACCGTTTTGGTCACCGTTTGACTTATGAGCAATAAGTTTCTCTACATCTTTAATTTCGTATTCACACCATTGAGACTTACCACCATTGCCTTTTTTAGAAATCCAACCTAACTTTTCAAGCTGTGTTGTAATATTTGAAACTCTAGTTAAGGGGTAACCAGTTCTATCAGAAATCATTTCTCTACTAATTCTTGCAAGATTGGTGTTTTTCTTTCTCCAAGATAAAATAGCCATTAATACTCTAATTTGACGAAGTGTTAAACGGTCATCAGAAAGAATCTCATAAGGTAAGAATAGAAAATTAGGTTGGAAATTACTCATTTAAACTCCATATCTCAAAATTAAAGTAACCCTCGCCCCTCTTAACCACCTTCTTAATCACCTCTGCCTTCATAATTCGCCTATCATCAAAGTCATACTTCTTCTGTAATATGTCTTGTAAAGGCTTCACAGGGTTATCCCAATCCGCAATTTTGTTAAGTCCAAATTCATACCTCACCTGTAAATCCCCTTCTGGAATCTCATATTTCTCTGGCAGTAGTTCAAGTATTTCTTTCTCATAGTCCTTGTAAAGTGGTGTTTTAAACCTCTTGCCTTGCCAACAAGCATTAACGCTAAGTGGTTTTCTATGTATCTGTATCGTCATCTTCTATATAAACTTCTATAAAACCTTTACACTTTTTCTCTAATTTTGGTGTATATCTTTGTTGTCTGGTATTTCTCATTTTTGGTGATGGGTTATTTATCTGGTGTCTAGCACACAATCTAGCTAAAGGACAGGTAGATATACAGGTTTGAAGCATACAATTCCTACTGTTTTAAGGTTTACTTTTGTGTTATAATTAGTCATGTAAGGATTGTGTACTATAACAGATTTATATAAAATTCTGTTTTTAATTATATACACATTTATTGATAATGCAACTGATTTTTTAAAAAAAATGAATATATTAGGTCAAAGAGTTAAAGAATTACGCTTAAAACAAGGGCTAACGCAACAAGAAGTGGCTGATAAATTATCTACTTCTAATATGAATATTGCGAATATTGAGTCAGGTCGTGTCAAAAATCCTCGAAATCTAACAGAACTAGCAGAGATATTGAAGAGTTCGCCCAATTACCTTCTTGGTGGTGAAAGCGATATTCTTGAGCTAGACGCAGAAATACATCTTTTAGCTGTTGATAAAGAAGTAAAAAATGACTTTGGTAAAGATTTATATGTTATCTCTATAGATAAAAATGAAAAGTTATTTCTTACAGATAGTGCTACAGTCGAAGCTAAAATAAAAAAAGTATTTAGCGAAAAAAAATAACCTTAAATGTATTCTTTTTTTCTGATAACATTATAAAAAGTAAGGTTGATTATGAACCTTAATGTTAATGCCTAATTAACACAAAAACATTAGGTGATGGTCAGCAATTCATGTTGTAGTTGCATCTAAAAAACTT
>Ga0098053_1000599_pt1 | contig 11870 bp, 22 predicted proteins | sample 15BtaG_FD_77068 | JGI IMG/M metagenome (GOLD analysis project Ga0098053, IMG submission 77068) | Marine viral communities from the Subarctic Pacific Ocean - 15B_ETSP_OMZ_AT15312_CsCl metaG | ecosystem: Environmental > Aquatic > Marine > Oceanic | place: Pacific Ocean | collected 2015-01-18 | reverse complement strand
GTAGATAGTGAGAAATAAAACTTTTATCTTTAAAGCATAATGTGCTAATAAAGGATATTCATTTAAGCATGGATTGTAAATGCAATGGAATGAGCGGAAAAGTAGTGAAGATCGAGATTGGGAACACATTAGGAGAGATATGACAAACAAACAATATGGGGAGATCATGCAAAAGTTTTTTGTAGGTCTAAAGCATAATTACTCTCAAGAGCAACAAAAGATCTTACTGAGAGAGTTGTACAAGAAATTGTCCAAGATAGAGGCAAAACACCTGAATGCAGCGTATGAGTATTTTGTATTTGAGAAGTCTGAAGAATGGTTTCCAGCGGTAGGATCTATAGTTAGGTTTTGCAAGAAAATGGAAGCGAGGGAAGGATCAGTAAGAGTTAGTAATAAAGTGACACGAGTTAATTTTGAAGCCAATAAGGAGGCAAGAAGAAAATTTATGGATATGCTAAAGAGGTCTAGAAATGATTGAAAGAAGCGTAGTGATTGCGATGTTTGCGGACAATACTCTCATTGATGAGATAGTCAACGAGAGCATGTTTACTGAGCAACTATATAGAGAGATATTCATTGCTCAAAAAGATTTACGCAAAGAAGACAAGATTGTCAATTCTGAAAATGTATTTGGATATTTCAGCAAGCATTTTAAGAATTATGACAGTGGGTTTTTGATTGGAATTTTAGCGGACCTGGATATAAATGACCAGGAAGCCGTCAAAAACTTTAGTGATATGCTTGGGTTAATGTCGAGTAATGAGAAAGAGAAATCGGTAAAAGACATTCTACTGAATGCAAGTTCAAATATTGCCAAAATGGATATTGACGAACTTACAAGAAAAGTTGTTTCAGAGTTGAATAAACTTGAAAATCCTAAAGGCTTTGCGAAGAACTGCAAACATGATGAAATGGAGTTTGTGGAATATCTTGAGAGTTTAGAAGACCAGACTTTTGTGGAAACTGGATTCAAAGATCTAGATTCTACAATCAGAATAAGACCTGGCAATCTGATTGTTGCAGCCGCAAGACCAGCGATGGGTAAAACTGCGTGGGCTATGAATGTTGCTAATAACGCAATTAACAATGGGAAAAAGGTGCTGGTTGTTTCTCTTGAAATGACTTTTGTTGAATTGCTTATGAGGTTATTCTCAATCAGGACTAGGATCTGTGGCGACAGACTAAACAGGATGGAGATTGAAGAATTCGAAATGTCTAAACTACAAAGGGAGATGATAGAATCATCAGAGACGAGGGAGAATCTTTTTATTGCAGATAAACTTGATAGAGAGTTGACTAGCATAGTTTCGAAGATCAAGGGAATGCATAGGAAGGAGAAATTCGATCTAGTAATAATTGACTACATTGGATTAATGCGGTGTTCTAAGTATTCTAACAATAAAGTTCAAGAAGTATCAGAAATTACAGCAGAGTTGAAAACGTTAGCTGTTAAGTTAGAAGTGCCAATTATAGCACTGTCTCAGCTAAACCGTAAACTTGAAACTAGAGATGATAAAAGACCGATGATGGCAGATCTTAGAGACTCAGGGAGTATAGAACAAGATGCGGATATAATCTGTTTCTTGTATAGAGATGAAGTCTATTATGATGATTCAGCAGATAAGGGGATCTGTGAGATCTTGGTAGAGAAGAACAGGCATGGTAAAGGAGGGACTGTAAAACTTGGATGTCAATTAGAGTATTACAAATTTAAAGATCTACAGATTGATAATGATATTAGGTTTTAGGTTTCTGCACTTTCACAGGCAGGAACTGAATAAGTTTTGCGTTTTGAAAGACTTTGGGTTGATTCGTATGGAGGCGTTGAAACCTATTTAACTTATAGTTGACAAAATCCACCTTAATATTTAATGTCATTATTCTCGTTAATTAATAATATTAGATACAAGGTGGAAATATGAATGAAGTTTTTTTATATAAAGACAAGGAACCAGTAGTCAAGACGTTCGATATTTTTAAAAAGCTAGGATATAAAGATCACAGATATTTAAAGAGAGTTGTTTCTAAAAATGAATTAGATTTTTTGGACTTTGGATTCCTGCCCCTGGAGAGGCAGAAATTAAATAAGAAAGCAGGAAGGCCAGAAGAATCTTATTTACTGAATGAGGATCAGTTTATTTTTTTAATAACTCTATGTAAGAATACAAAAGAAATAGTCTTTTTTAAAAAAGAGATAACAAAACAATTTAGCATGATGAGGAAATACCTTTCTAATCTTGCAGCGCAAAAGCAGAATCAAGACTGGTTACTGAAAAGAGGGGAAGGGAAGATCACCAGGAGAGAAGAAACTGATACAATTAAAGACTTTATTGAGTATGCATCTATTCAAGGATCTGGTAGCCCTAAGATGTATTATACAAATATAAGTAAAATGGAAAATAAGGCGTTATTTGTTATTACTGATAAATATAAAAACGTGAGAGAGGTTTTAAACTACGAACAATTAAACACTATTCAAGCAGCGGATAAAATAGTAAGTAGGGCATTAAAAGAAGGCATGGCAAAAGGTTTTTTTTATAAAGATATTTATGAATTAGCAAGGGACAGGGTTTTATCCTTTGCTGAATTGATCGGTCAGTCTCAAATTGGGGCTATAACTTACAAACAAAAACTAGAAATAGAGGTAATTTGATTGATTTTTACCTAGTTCTATGGGGTAATTAGATTTTAGATTTTAGGGGAATGATGAGGCAATTCTTTAATGAAGAAAAACTTCAAAACGAAATAGATGCAATGTGTAAAAAAGTAAAAGAAGACATTAGGCGAGTGAAGCTGAATGACGACTTTGAAGGCTTTAGTAAACGAGAATTTATTAACGAATTAGACGTTTTTATTGAGTTGAAAATATGGATGGTCTAAATACTCAAAAAATTGAATTTGATTGATTTTTACCTGGTTTCGTGGGGTAATGAACTTTCAGATTTAATCTAAACTCTATATAGAAGCAAAACAATGGCTATACCTAAAGACAAATTTGGTTTCCCCTTGAGAGATTCAGGGATAAATATTTCAAGAGGCTCAATTGACGGATATTCGGCTTTCAGTTCAATGGGTGAAAGGACGAATACGGGGACAGCGGCTACGGGCGAAGATGTTACAGAAATAGCGGTTCAAGATATTATGCCAGTTCCTGCAGCCGGTGGGGAGCAATTAACAATCGTTTCAACTGAGGCAGATGATGCATCGGCAGGGACAGGAGTTCAAACAGTTCAAATTGATTATTTGGACGGTGACGGGCTAGAACAAACCGAAGTTTTGACAATGAACGGGGATACTGGAGTAGATACAGTTGCAACTGATATTACCTTTGTGAACGATATGTATGCATTGACTGTTGGATCTGGGACTGTTGCGGCTGGTGATATTACGATTTATAAAAAAGGCGCAGCGTCTACAATATACAATTTGATTCAAGCAAGTGGTAATAAATCTTTAGTCATTAACCGAAAAATACCCTCAAATAAAGAATTGTTTATTACGGGATGGACTGTTGGGGTGAATGGTGGGAACGTTATGTCGGCAAGGTTAAGATCCAATTGCGACAACGAAGGTAATCTTGTTGGTTGTTTTCTGTTCAAAAGAACTGTGAAAACTGGTGGGGATATTTCTTTTTTTGAGGTTGTAGATCCTCCAATTAAAATATGCTCAAATGCTTTAGTCAAAATCAGTTTGTGGTCAGCCGGTAGCAATAACGACGTGAGTGCAAGTTTTAATGGAATACTTGTTGGATGAATTAATATTAGAAAATATATTGACGAGCGGATCTTGATGTGTAAGTTTCTAATCTCTTCTTAGGGAGAGGATGACTCCAAATTAGGGTGAGTGGTCATAGGCTCGCCCTCTTTTTGCGCTGTATTAGTATTAATTAATAATGAAAGTAAACGAATGCAATTTTACAGATAAACAATACCGAAAACTGATCAGTTTAAAAAAGAAGGGGATCAGGGAAGAACTTATTAATGATAAGTCCTCGTTTTTACATGGAATAAGAAGCGTGTTCCCTGATTCTAAAATTACTAAATTTGACATAATTGATGTGACGAGAGGAGAGGTTGAAAGAATCGAAAATGATGATATATAGGGCAATGGATAGGGCTGGGAATGTAAGATCTACTTGCTCCCTAAAGCAGCATGATAAAGAGTCAGGGGAGAAGTTCGAAGCATGGGTTAATAGGATGAGATTGATTGGGTTAGAAGTTGCGATTTATTATACGTCATGAAACATAGAAGAAAGCTATTAAGGATGTTGCCTAACGCGATAATAAAGCGGATGAGAACAGGTTTTGCTGTGCAATTTGGTATGATCAGACTTGCTTTTGATGAGAACGAAAGGAAGGCGTGGAAAAAGGCGTATTTCAAGTTGATTCAATTATCTATGTTGAATAGGTTGATCAATTTACATTGGAAGAGGCAAGATGTTCTTTTACAAGAATTAAGTAGTGCTAGGAGTGAAAAGGAGCAGATAGAGATCTGCAATCAGATTGAAACGGTTAGGGATAGAACTTTGAAAATGGTCATGTATCGTTTTCAGAGATATGATGTTAGAGGGATTAATTAGGAGATAGTATGGGGCAGATTAGAGAAGTAGTTTTGTGTAAAAACTGCCTTAAGCATAAAGACGTGCGTGAATTTAGAAAACTTGAGGCGGGGAAGTATACTAAGTATTGTTCTAGTTGTTGCTATGAATTAGCTCCGACTAAAAGAAGGAAAGGGGGAGGGCGTTATACTGGCAGTCATAGAAAGTGTAATTATTGTATTGAAGTACTGCCTATTGATAAATTTAAATTCCAAAATGGATACTATAGCTCCAGGTGTAAAAAATGTTGTTATAGAGTCGAGAAGGTTGATTTAATCTCTCTTATTCTTAGAAATAAAAAAGCAGAATGCAAACAAAGGCAGATAAACTTCAATTTAACTAAAGATTCACTCCCAAGGATACCTAAGACTTGCCCTGTGCTTGGAATAGAATTAATTCCACCAAGGGTAAAAGGTAGTAATAGGTGGGAAGTCGCATCTTTAGATAGGATAAATCCTAAAAATGGATACACTAAAGGGAATGTATGGTGGATCTCTCAACGAGCGAATTCAATGAAAAGTAATTATACTATTGAAGAGTTAAGGAAGTTGATTACTACTTTAGAAGGTATTAATGGCAGAGCATGAAAACACAATAGGGAAAACGTCGGAATGGTACACGCCTAGAGAAATATTTGATGCTTTAGGTTGTAGGTTTGATTTAGATCCTTGCTCTCCAGGGAAGGATCATTGGGTCCCTGCTGATAAAATATATACAGTGGAAGATAATGGACTGCTTGAAGATTGGGATGGTTTCGTATTTATGAATCCACCGTTCGGAGGGAGAAACGGCCACATCCCTTGGTTACAGAGGTTCTTAACTCATGGAAATGGAATTGCTATTGTTAGGGCGTACACAAGTGCAAAATGGTTTCATGACTATGCAGTAAATGTCGATGCAATCGTATTCCCAAGAGGAAAGACTAAGTTTGTAAGAGAAGATGGTAGTATAGGGAAGAGTCCAGGTCACGGAGCTGTGTTGCTTGGTTGTGGTAAGAGGGCGATTAAAGTATTGCATAACTGTAGACTTGGACTCTTTATTAATCTTGATTCAAATAGGTTTCTTTATGGGGATGAATATCCGTGAAAGAATCAGAAATTCAAAAACAGATAATGAGGTACTTAAAAAATGTTAGAAATGGATTCTTTTACCGTTCCAATAATATCGGCGTTCCTTTGCATTCTGGTGGCGGTTTTAGGCCCTCCCCCGTGAAAGGATTGGCGGATATAATTGGGTGCCTTTACGGTCGTTTTGTAGCTATTGAGGTTAAAACGAAGAAAGGGAAAGTATCGCAGAATCAAGTTGAATTTTGTAAAAGTGTACAAAGCTCCGGTGGGGTTTATATCGTAGCTAGAGATCTTCAGACTGTTCAGGATATGATTGAGCACCTGGAGGGCATGGAGTTGAAAAAAGACAATGATCAAATGGAGTTTTAAACATGGCTGAGACAACTATAGAAAAGCTGAAAGGCGTTTTGATTTATTCAATAAAATTAGAGAGATCAGATCCTAGTAGTGCTGATGATATTATTTTATTTTCTACTAATTGTGGGTTTTTTAAGATGTATCATAATCAAGACTGTAGTGAGCAGGTTCAAATAGAGGACATATCAGGTGAATTAATCGATATTGTAGGCAGTGAGGTTTTAGATGCATATAGTGCGACTGAAATTAAAGAAGGAGAAAATAATGCCGGAGGAAGTTCTTCAACCTGGACTTTTTATAATATAGCTACAATAAGAGGGTCAGTTAATATTAGATGGTTGGGGGAGTCTAACGGGTACTATTCAGAAAAGGTTAATTTTAAAAAGATAACTAAAGAGGAATACTTAGAGATTTTCAATGGAAAAGAGAAAACAAACTTAAATGCAAGTAAAAAAAATGTAGAGATATTCTGTGTATCTAGCTGTGGGGTTGCTTAAATGTTATTGACATACAGAAAACTTGTAGATCTGTGCTCCGAGGGTGTAGTTGAGAACTACAAACAGAGTGCAATTAATGCGGCGTCTATAGATGTGCATTTAGGTGAAAAGATTTACTTGCCGAAGAGGTCAAATATTAAAGAAATTGATCTTGTGAATGATAAAAGTAATATTGATCAATTCTTTGAGTCTTATCGAATTGAGGGCGGTGGGTTTCTATTAGATTCTTGGCAATTTTGGCTAGGGTCTACAGTAGAGAAATTCAACTTACCGGACAATATTGCAGCCGAGTATAAACTAAAATCAAGTCAAGCCAGGTTGGGGCAGAACCATTTACTTGCTGGTTGGTGCTTGACTGGGGATACAAAGATAGACTTACTTGATGGCAGTCAAGAAGAGATCAGAAATTTAGTAGGAAAAGAGTTTCAAGTATATTCAGTTGACGGGAATGGAGATGTAAAGTCAGGAAGTGCTTATAATGTGCATATTTCAAAGTATGTTGATGAGATAGTTGAGGTTGAACTTGATAATGGAAAAGTAATAAGGTCGACTGGCGATCATAGGTTTATGCTTAGGAACGGTGAATACCTAGAAGCAGAGAAATTAATCCCAGGTACTACATTAATGCCATTGAAAAAGAAGATTTCTAATACTGGATATGAGCAAGTTTATTCTCCTTCAACGAGATTGAAATCTAACTGGAAAACATTAATAGGGAAATGGGAATTTACTCATCAAATAGTAGTCGGGAAAACTCCTGAAGGGATGTGTATTCATCATAAAAACCACAACAAACTTAATAACAGGGTGGATAACTTAGAAGTGATTGACGCAATTGAGCACGCAAAACTTCATAGAGATATTTACTCTAAAAGTGAAATTGGTAGGTTGAAATCTTCTGAAAATATGTCAAAAATCATGAAAGAAAAATGGAGTGATAGAGAATATAGAGAATGTAAATCTAAACAAGCGGTAACTATTGCGAATAGTACAAACAAAAAAAGGTGGATCGAAAACAGGGAGAAGAGTGTATTGAATGCTTCTAGGTTGGCAAAAGAAAATAAGTCACATTTAAGCATGCATGAATGGAATAAGGCGAACAAAGAAGAGCATAAAAAGAAAACGGTTGCTGGCTGCGTAAAGAAGGTTCTCATTAAGTTGATTGAATCTAATATGAAGATTGATTTAGAGAATTACCTTTCGACGAAAAAGCAAAACTTCCCAACAAAAACCAAGATTGAAGAATACTTTGGGAGTTTTTCTAACTTAGTAAAAGAGCTTGGGTATAACAATCACTATGTTGTCAGCGTTAAGAAGGTTAAGTTTAAAATAGCGATTCCAGTTTATGATATGACCGTTGATAAGTATCATAATTTTGGATTGAGTTCAGGAGTTTTTGTTCACAATTGCGATCCGGGTTGGAATAATTCAAAACTTACAATGGAATTTGTAAACTATTTACCGTTCCCTGCTAGAATCTATGCAGGAATGCCAATTGGGCAAATTGTATTTTGGGAGGGTGAAAAAGTGCCAGAAAAGCAGTCATATTCAAAGCGTGGGCGGTATAACAATCAAAAAACAACTCAAATTTCTAAGGGGATCTATCGTGTCTAATGAAAAAGGATTGAAATACAAAATCAAAAAAGTTAAAGAGGATCCTATCTTAAGTGTATCCACAAGTCCTAATTTTAATTACCTCAGCAACTCAGATGCAAAGATAATCTTACTTGATGCTGATGATAAGATTATTCAATATATCTACAGCAATTTAAGGAAGATTTATTCAGCAAGCATAAAACCTAGCATAAGCAGGAATAAAAAAACGATGATAGCATATATTTCAAGTTGTGCGGATAAAAACAACTTAATACTGTCTTTATTGATCAGTCAGTCAGAAAAAGACTACGCTTTATTTAGAAAAAAAAATGAATGATAACGAGAAAAGAAAACTGTCTTTTTCTAGTGAGTCATTTGCTCGATTAATTCTATCTCATGAATCTAGGGTTGATGAGTTCACGGACAAAGATTTATTTAGAGAATGTTCAGAAAAATTAATTCATTATGCCAGGTTGCTTTCAGGACTGTGCCGTGAAGAGTGCAGGGATAAAGATCACTTACTTTCAAAAAAATGCGTTAGATGTGAAGAAGAAAAATCTTTAATCAATTTCTATAAACAAGTCAGGACTCGTGATGGATATGGTAGCTATTGCAAACCATGCCACAGAAGTTATATTAAATCAAAGATGAAAAATGCAACTAAGCGACACAGAAAAAAGAAAGATACTAATAAATCTAGATAAATTTTCCAATAAACTTGCGGATATAAAATGTTCAAGTTTATTCTTTAAAGAAGAAGAAGCATATCTTGATATATGTAACGATCTAAAAATGGATCTAGAAAGGCTTTATACGTTGATCAGGGGGGAGATTAACGTAAAAAACTCAGTAAGAAGAAAGATCTGTATTCTGTGTGGTAAGTATAAGAGATATAATGAGTTTTACACGCAGAAAAACAAGCTGGACGGTCTTACAGGGAGGTGTAAACGTTGCTATAAAATCAAAGGTAAAATAGATGAATTTAGATGAATTTAAAATCAATAATCCAGGTACAGAGGAGTATTTTCGCATAAAAGAAGACAGTCAAATTGAGGCAATAAGTAAATATTAATGAAGATAAATTGAGGTAAAGTTTTATGAAATCAATTGAGGATATTTTAAAAGATAGGGAGAAAGTACACGGTAAATATAGCACTCACTCTGTTGTTTCTCAGAGACTGAAATATTTAATTAGAAGTCAGGATATATTTGACGGGCTACCATACTCACAAAGGGAGAGTCTTGAAATGATATGTCATAAGATAGCCAGGATATTAAACTCAACTGATGACAATTTTGATTCATGGTTTGATATTGCGGGCTATTCAATGTTAATTGTAAACGAGTTAGAGAGGGGCAGAAATGACAAAGAAAGAAGTTATTGATTTATTTTGGGAAGGTAGAGAAGAGATCTACTTTATGGAGGCAACGCAGAAATACGGCTGGCAATATTTAAGCGATGGAGACCTGAAGGAGTTGGACAGGGAATCGGATGAATATGAGTTGATAAGACAAGGCATTCAAGACAATGTTAATTCAAAAGAGTTGAACGAGAACGCATTTATGAAGATCATGCTTGCAGCGAAGAAGGCTTTTGATATGCCTTATTTTAAAGAAAAATTCATGATCATAAACTTTGTAATTAATCTACTTATTGCCATCAAGGGGTATGACTTGGCCGGAGATTATGCTTTTGAAGCCGCAAAGGAACACAAAAACTCAAGAGAAAGAGACTACTGGATAAAAGTTTCTGGACTGGTTCACGGTGAAGGGAATTATATTTGGAGTGCAGGAAACAAGTTTCATTTGCAGCAAGTAACAGAGGAGATGATCCCTAGAATTGACTCGTTGGTTGATAAGATGAACAGGATCAGGAGTATTGAAAACAAAACTAAATTCATTGGAGTGAGTAGGCACTTTCAATTACCAAAACCAAAATTAACAGCCGTAGATATGGTATCAGCATGATAAACAAAGTTGAATTAATCGGAAGACTAACGAAAGACGTAGAAAAGAAGATGATTGGATCTGGATCTATAGTTGCTAATGTTAGCGTTGTTACCACTGAGAACGTGAAGAAACAGGATGGGACCTGGGAAGAGAAGCCGGAATTTCACAATGTAACCTTGTGGAATAAGGCAGCAGAATTTGCAGAGAAGTATTGTAAGAAGGGAGATCTAGTAAGGGTTGAAGGCAAGGTTCAAACTGACAAATATGATAAAAACGGGGAAACTAGATATTCAACTAAAATAGTAGGCCGTGATTTTAAAAAGTTGGTCTGGGAGAAGAAAGCAGAGCAACAAGGGCAGAGTCAAGGGCAAGTTCAAAAGACTCAGCAAGGGCAACCTGAAGAGTTGAAAGAAGATGATATACCATTTTAGATCTTTATTGACTATAAAATAGTGATAGGTTACTTTTACTTATCACTACCAAACAGTGCAGCTTTATTCAGGATCTACCAAAGATCCGGCGTTTGAATAGATGAAAGAGAGTTTTTTAAGATAGAATTGTACAGGTGGTGCTGTTAGTTCGAAAGCGGTTTGGCGTTTCTTAGAGGACTCTCTTTTTTTTTGGTAAATGAAATGAATATAGATATTTTTGAAAGTAAAGTCTTTGGTAAGTTAAGAATTATTAAAGGGAAGGAAAAGGTTGGGTTTCTTGCTGTTGATGTAGCAAAAGCACTCGGATATGAAGCACCGAGCAAGGCTGTGATCGACCATTGTACGGGGGTCTTAAAATGGAAACACCATGAACAGCGGGCTGGAGCACCTCCATATAATATCATTTTTGAACCTGATGTTTACAGATTAATCTTTAGATCTAAGCTTCCTAGTGCTGTAAAATTTCAAGATTGGGTATTTGAAGAAGTATTGCCATCGCTTAGAAGTAATGGTTCTTATTCTTTAGAAAAGATTCCTGAGACAAAATTAGAATGGATTCAAGAATGTGCAAAAATAGAAAGCGATAGATTGAAACTGGAACAGGAAAATAAAATTTTAATCCCTAAAGCGGAATTCCATGATAAGGTTGTTAAGACTGAAAACGCTATCTCAATTAGAGAAGTTGCCAAGATCTTAGATACTGGAGAAAAGAGACTGTTCAAGAAATTGAGAGAGAATAAAGTATTGATGAGAGACAATACACCTTATCAAACCTATATAGATAGAGGGTATTTTGTAGTTCAAGGGAGTCTTTATGGGAAGCATGGTAAAGAGAAGCAATACTGTCAAACCTTAGTGACAGGTAAAGGCGTGACTTGGCTTCAAAAAAGCTCGGGGAATAGTTTAATAATGATGTAATTTTAAAGGGAGTTTAACCGCTCCTTTTTTTTTGTGATTTGACAAAACAAACGCTATATTGCTAATAGTATTAATAAGATTAATAATTAGGGGAAGGGGCATGAATGAAATTAATAACATTCTTTTCGAATATAGTGACTACATTTTTTCTATTCTTGGGTTTTTCTTATGGGTTGCTGTTGTCGTATTATTTAGGCAGAAAGGAAAAATCAAAGAACTGCTACAAGTCATGGATAGATCTAGAATAGACAATAGGGAACTGTTAGATGTGGCGAATGAATTTATGTTAGATTCTGCAATTGATATGATAGAAAGGAAATTGATTTACAAGCACGATGGAGTGGTTAGAGATGCCTAGTGGAGAAATGCACGTAACAGCGGACTTTGATGAACTAGAGGAGATGTCATTAAAGGCACTGAAAGAAAATTCTATGATTACCGCATTCTATGAGATTGC
>Ga0098053_1000595_pt1 | contig 11884 bp, 12 predicted proteins | sample 15BtaG_FD_77068 | JGI IMG/M metagenome (GOLD analysis project Ga0098053, IMG submission 77068) | Marine viral communities from the Subarctic Pacific Ocean - 15B_ETSP_OMZ_AT15312_CsCl metaG | ecosystem: Environmental > Aquatic > Marine > Oceanic | place: Pacific Ocean | collected 2015-01-18 | reverse complement strand
GCCCTAATGCTATCAAGCGGCGAAACTCAAGCGCAGGACGATCTATCATCAAGCTACTTAGACGCTAGAGCTAACTCAAACTTAACACCAGCAGACAAACTACTTAGATCGCTAAAACCAGTTGAGCCAGAGGATGAGTCTTTTGATTTAATGGCATCAGCAAAAGGTATTGCATCTACGGTTGGCGGAATTGCTTCTGATGTGGTTGGAGGTATTATTGAGGCTCCAAGGCAGATAGTCGGGGGCATAAGCGAGGGGGTCCAAGAAGCCCTATATGCAGTTGATGACTTAGGCTCAAGCATTGAAGATATGCTTGGGATGGACGATTGGGAAACTATTATTCAGTTTGTTGATGAAAAAGGCAATCTTGATATTGAGATGATTACACGAGCAGAAGCAGAGAAGCGCGGCGGAGTGGGTGACATTATGCCGGAGCTTGATGATCCTAGAACTGTTACTGGTGGACTAATTAAAGGCATCTCACAATTTTTAGTTGGGTTTCTTCCTGGTGTGAAGGCTGTTAAAGCAATGGGTGTTAAAGGTGCGGTTTCATCTGCTATGGCTGGCGGCGCGATCGCTGACTCAGTTGTATTTGACCCTAGCGACGAGAGACTATCTGATTTAATCGAAGAATACCCTGCATTAAGCAATCCAGTTACATCATATCTAGAGGCCGATCCAGAAGATTCAAAAGCAGAAGGGCGCTTTAAAAACGCTCTAGAAGGGTTTGCTCTTGGGGGTGTAGCTGATACATTCCTAAAAGCTGTAAAGACTGTCAGAGCTAAAACAATCGCATCTAAAGAAGCAAAAGCGGCTAAAGCTGACATAGAAAAAGCAGAGCAGTTATCAAAGACAAAAGAATTAAAAGTTGACGATACAAAAGAAGGTGACTTTATACCTTTTGAAGAAAAAGCAGCAAAGCAAGAGCAAGAATTTAAACAGGCCGCCGGCGTGGCAGATGATGAGGCTGCAAAGAACATTAACCTATCAAGGCTGGAAACTACAGATGACGTAAAAAGCTTGATAGATAATGTAGCGGAAGCAGACTCAACCAAGATAAATGAAGCAAGACGCGAAGCTATAACGCTGGAAGAAACTGAAAAACTAGCTGACGACCTAGGTATGACTGTTGATGATCTGCTTGATAGACGTAGAGGTCAAGCCTTCAATGCCGAACAAGCTGTCGCGTCCAGAAAAATATTAGTCGCTAGCGGTGAAAAGTTATTTGATTTAGCTGACAAAGCAAAAGGTGGCGGTGTAGAAGATTTAGCCTTATTCCGCAGAGCAATGGCGCAACATCAAGCCATACAACAGCAAGTATCTGGATTGACGTCCGAAGCTGGGCGGGCATTGTCAAGTTTTAGAATTATGGCAAAGAGCGCAAAGGAGCAGGAACGAGCTATTAAAGAGGCTTTGGAAGTTGGTGGTGGTGAAAATGTCACAAGAGGACTAGCTGAAAAAATGGGAGACTTAAAAACAACCCACCAGATAAATCAGTTTGTTGATGGTGCGGCCAAGGCAACAAAGCCTGAAATGATCTATGAAGCATGGATAAACGCCTTACTATCAAGCCCTGCAACTCATGTGGTCAATGTTGTGTCGAATAGTGTTGTGTCTGGGTTGGCGGTCGGTGAAAGAAAGATAGCGTCTTTACTTGGACAGGCTAGAGGTTCGGCGGATTCAGTGGCAGTAGGTGAGGCCACAATGCAGTTTAAAGGCATGATCGAGGGTTATAAAGATGGAATGAAAATGGCCTGGGATGTTATTAAGACTGGCGAGCCTACTGATCCATTGCAAAAAGCAGAGATGACAAAATTCAGGTCTATAACTGCAAAAAACCTAAATCTAACAGGAACAGCAGGCAGGGCAGCTGATCTTCTTGGGGAGATAGTTAGATTGCCAGGGCGATTCCTAATGGCTGGTGACGAGTTATTCAAAACTATCGGGTATAGAATGGAGTTGAACGCCCAAGCATTTAGAGCAGCAAGCAAAGAAGGCTTAGAGGGTGACGAGCTAGCAGAAAGAATATCCTCACTAATAACCAACCCGCCGGAAAACTTGCATTTAGAGGCAATTGACACAGGCAGATATCAAACATTCACTAAAGAGCTAGGCGATGCCGGAAAAGCAATCCAGTCAGCAAGAGAGAAGGTACCAGGCGCTAAGGTGATCATGCCATTTATTAGAACACCAATAAACATAATGAAGTATGTAGGCGAGAGAACTATTCTAGCTCCATTATCGCAAAGCGTTCGCGCTGAGATTGCGGCGGGTGGTGCGAGAAAAGATATGGCTTTAGCAAAGATAGCAACAGGATCAACTCTAATGGCGATAGGTGCTGACTATACGGCATCCGGAGACATTACTGGTAAAGGTCCTGCTAACTGGCAACAAAATAGAATGTTAAGGGAAACGGGGTGGCAGCCTTATTCGATTAAGATTGGCGACACCTATTACAGTTACAACCGCTTAGATCCTATAGGGGCATTTTTAGGGCTTTCTGCTGATATGTCAGAGATACTTTTGCACGCTGATGAGAAGGACGGGTTCGATGTGGCTTACGCGTCAATTATGGCAATAGCTCAAAATGTAACCAGTAAAACCTACTTACGGGGTGTTGCTGAGTTCTTTGATATGATGAGTTCAACTAGCTCAGAGGTTGGGGCAGAACAAACAAAAGTTAAAAACTGGATCAAGCGGTTAGCTGGAACAGTTATTCCTTCTGGTGTTGCATCACTAGAAAGGGTTATTAGTCCAGAGATGAAAGCAACTTACAGCATCATAGACCACATTAAATCTAGAACGCCAGGGCTATCAGAGGATTTACCTCCGAGAAGAAATGTTTTTGGTGAGAAGGTAGTTTTACAGGGCGGATTAGGACCAGACATTTTAAGCCCTGTTTACACAAGTGAAGTAAAGCGTGATTTGGTGATTGAAGAAATTGTAGCGCAAGGAACTCCGGTCCCAATGCCAAGAAAAAGCATTATGGGGGTTGAGTTAACGCCGGAGCAATACGATAGATACGTTGTATTGGCATCAGGCAAAGATAATGCCGAAGTTGACAGAAAACCGATAAAGCAAGCACTTAGGGAGCAATTTAGATCGAGCTTATACAAAGGTTTAGGTAGTGGAGTTGATGGTGGAAAATCCCAATTAATATTAAATAAATTCTCTGAGTATAAGCAGGCAGCTAAAGCTCAAATGTTTAAAGAATTTCCAGAACTACAAACAAACGCAGAGCAGCAATCAACCGAAAAACAACGCAAGATAATGGGCAAATAATATGGCTATAAATGACAACGGAACACGCAATCAATACACAGCTACAGCAGCGCAAACTATATTTCCATACACGTTTGAAGTGTTCAGCAAGGATGATATTGCTGTAGAGCAAAACGGCGCACTATTAACAGAAGGTACTCACTATACCGTTTCTGGTGTTGGTGTTGATGCTGGTGGAAATGTAACGCTAGTAACTGGCGCGACTTCTGGCGATATTATGACGCTTTATAGAAATATGAACCTAGAGCGTTTAACCGATTACCAGCAGAACGGTGACTTTTTAGCTGCTGAAGTTAATGATGACTTCGATCGCTTATGGGCGGCTCAACAGCAAATTAACGGAACGGCGGAGCTATCAATAAGAGCGCCAATTGATGATACTGCTTTAAATTCCAGCAATACTGAGCTAGCCGACATAGCGACCCGAAGCGGCAAGGTTTTAGGTTTTGATTCTAATGGGCGCTTAGAATACGTGAACGCGGCTATCGGCGCCGGCAACATCGACATGAATAGTTACCAAATTAACAATCTAGGTAAACCAACCGACCTAACGGATGCAGTGCGCCTAGGTGATGTGCTAGGTATCACAGAAGACGGCCTAATAACCATACCCTCAGTGTCAGAGTCAAAGACACTCACTGATGGACAGACAGTAGTTACATTCACAGAGTACACTACTACATTAGCAGAGTTCCACATTAATGGCGTGGGTGTAGATAGTAGGCGTTTGAACAGTAACGATATGGATGTGCCTGCTGCAACTGAAACCTCTATAACCTTACTTGAATCATACCCAGCAGGGACAATAGTTACATTGACTAAGCGTACTGGTACTGGTGAAGGGATAGATAGTGGTATCCGCAGAGAGTTCGTACACAACTTCGCTACACTAGCCGATGCGATAGCTAGCACTAAAATACTAGCAGGTGATAGCGTAAACCTTAAAGAGCGTACCACGGGTAATGGTGGCGGTGCTATGTGGGACATTGTGTTAGCTTCAAGCGTTACAGCTAATACTTATAATATTGTGGCTTGTACGGGTGTTGCTAGTTTAGCTTTAGTGTTGAGGGTTGGGACTGTAGCTAATGTCAAGCAGTTTGGAGCTGTTGGTGACGGGGTAGTGGATGATACAGCAGCTATACAAGCGGCCTTGGACTATTCTGCTAGTGCCTGCGTAAATGTACCAAAGGGAACTTATAAGATAACAGCAGCGTTAACGATGCTAACGTCTGACAGTACACTCGTAGGAGACAATATGCGAGGTACTATCATACAACAAACTACACCTAATACTCCTGTGCTACAAGTGGGTGGATCATTTAATAAAGTAGAGAGTCTATCCTTAAACTTTAGTCCGAGTCTGCCTTACACAGATAGCAGCGCTGTATGCCTTAACCTTGTAGATGTGAACTTTAATTCGAGTTTCCGAGACTTAAGATTGACGAACGGTGCTTATGCAATAAAACTGACCACGAAGGACACAGCGAACGCTAACTGCTTCTCATGCTCTTTTGACAATATCTACGCCTTTGGTGTATCGCATACAGGTATGGATTTAACCTCTGTAAATGGCGGTTCAACAGGGAACGTATTTACTAACATGTACATTAATTTCAAAAGAGCAGGAGTTGCACAAAACGCTGTACGCGGTGTTAAACTCAGTGCGGTGAATGAGTCTGTATTTAACCAACTTAACATAGAGCATGGTAAAATAGCCCAAGCTATACTAGCAAATGGTGGGGAAACTTTAACAATAAACTCCCTACATTTAGAAGGCCTAGAACCTATGGATGGTGTAGATGGAGTAGTAGCAACGTCCACGGGATTTATTAGTGGCACACAGGACACGATAATCGTTAATAGTTTGTCGATTATTAACTGCACGTTTGATGATACTTACCTGGCAACTTACGCTGTTATCCATAGCACATCAGGTATGAGATCAGAAGTACACGGGTTAGTAACTAGAACAAACACAAAAACAGGAACGCCAAATTTTAGAATTTATAGTAATGATTCTGATGCAAATAATGGTTTGTGTTGGGTTTACAATCAAGAAGATGATAGCGGTGAATTAAATACAAATCTTAATAGTCAGAACTTACATATCGACGGCTTTGAGAATTCTACCTTTGTTAATGCCAATGAAATATCGTTATTATCTGGCACACCAACACTCGCAACTTGCGGCGGTGCAAGGCAAGTTTGCTGGACGTTATCAGATGCAGCGACAGATACTTTGTCCGGAAAAGTTCCAGAGCTTTGCAAGAACTGGCTGAAATTTAATGTGTATGGTTATTTCACCCAAAACTCGTTGGCGGCTGGCGTTGCTAGAATCAGCCTAACCTATGACACTTATGATGATACAGATGCTTTAAATGTATCTGGAACCACAACTAATCTAGACCACACTGTTGGAAATGTTAAGCATCAGCTTGATACACCTAAGATAACAGCAACATCGTTGACGATGGACGGAAAAGATTTTCAATCATTTAGGATATCTAGAGCCGGCAGCCATGCTAATGATACTTTGGCGGCTGATTATGAGCTAATAGGTCTAAGATTTGAGCGCGCTCAATAATCTAACTGCAAACCATGCTCCCCCAACATAACTTTAGAGCCTCCCCTCGGAAGGAGGCTAAGGAAACAATATGAAAACATTTGATACAGTTGCTAAACTTAAATTAGCTAAATTAAAAGAAGGTCAGTTTGTAGAGACTGGTGGATATTACGCTAAGGGTGATGCAGGGGCTGCTAGGTATTTGATAGTAACCCCACAAGCATTCGATGGTTACGGAGACCATGAGTTAGCTAATGGGAATGTTGCTGTATTACAGGGCGCAGGAACTGTGGATGTTAAGCAGTTTGGCGCGGTAGGTGATGGCGTGACGGAGGACACTGGCCCATTCTTAGCAGCGCGAGATCACATTGACGCAGGAACAGCATCAATATTTTATGTGCCCAAACCAAGTAGCTTTTATGTTGTCGATTTAATTAAATTCACCGGCGCAAAGTACACAATAGAGCATGAGAGTAGAGATACAAAAGTTCAATTAAAACCTAAAGATGTCACAGCAATAACTAATACTTATGTTTACCAACTTGACGGCGGTACACCAACCGTAAAAAACGGCCTGCTAGACGGTAATAAAGCGAATCAGATCAATGTAGGTGGGTCAAACAATGATCATGAGTGCCTGGATTTAAAGAGCTGTATTGACGCTCAGGTATTTAACGTTCATGCAATAAATTCCGTGGGTGATGGCATTGATCTTGATTCATGCACCAACGCAACTGTTCAAGGATGTAAAGCCGAAGGCACTGGTGGTTATGGTATCCATAATTCTCTTGATTCTACTGGATCAAGGATTTGGAATAATGCCGTCGATAATTGCGGCCATGATAAACTACGAGGTGGAATAGATGCTTTTAAAGCTGTGGGGACGCCAGCCCTTAACGGTGACTACAGAGGAAATATAGTTTCAAACTGTTACCGAAACTACAATATAGAATTCAATGACGATACAGCAAAATTAAAGACACATTATTTTGATGCTAGCAATTTATCTCTCGGAACAACGGTGCTAGATGATGTTTTGACCGGCGCAAGAGATAATCAATATTACTCGGCTACGCCTACAACAGTATTTAATAGAGGTTTCGCCGCTACTGGATGCAAGATAACAATGCCAGATGCCAACATATTAACTTTCAATGAGTTTAAGGAGTCCACTTCAACGGATACAGTTCAGTTATCCATTAAAATACTAGGTGGTGGAGGTATTGACATACCATTAGCTAGCGGCGGCATAGATATCAGCCCTTCATCAGGTACAAAATGGAGATTTAAACGTAATGGTGGTGACGGATTTATGGAGATAATGAATGATGATTCAAGCTCTATGATTAGAACCTTCTTTTTTGATAAAACTGGTGACGCTGGATTAACCCAGAGCGGTAAAGGTATAGTATTAGTTAGCCCTAATGGTCTGGTAACCAAAAAGCTAACTATAGACAATGCCGGAGCATTATCTATTCTGAATTATCCTTAATCATTATTGAAAAGCCTAGTTGCTATTGCAGTTACTACAACGGATAGCGCTAGGTATATTGAAAAGTAAGTCATTTTTGTAGCTCCTTTAATTTTTCTTTGTAGTATTTTTCAATAACCAAATAATCATCAGGTGTACGCTTCACAGTGCCACCTTGAAGGTTTAACAATTGATTTACAGCAAACTCACCTATCTTATCAATTAAGTTTTCTTTGTATGAGCCAGAATCACCACCTCTGAAAAAATTACAATCTAGCCGCTGTCCGTGGATATTATCTTCATCATATCTAATTTGGGGATTATTGCCAGACTCCAGGAAGTGACCAGCATGATAATTTGTTCCTAATGGTTTGCCGCAGCAGATACAAGGCTTTCCTGAGTCTCTAGCTCTAATGTAATCATGGCACGCTTTTTTTGCCGCATCTTTTCGAGTTTTAAGGTTTGATTTCTTCGCTTGATTAATCGCTTTGCGTTCGGCTTGATCAATTTTCTTTCTCCCTTTATCTTGGTTGTCTATCGACCATTGAACAGCGTGATCTTTAGTGCAAAACCGACCAGAAGGAAACTGAACCATTGTTTCACGCTTAAAATACTCTTTACAGTGCTTACACCTTAATTTTGCTACACTCATAGCAGATCATAACCTTTAGCCACATTTACCCGCTTAACAAAAGCTCTTGATTTAGCGGTTGGTTTTCCCTTGTCTGTTTCATACTTGCTTTTTAAGCGCTTAGCCTTGCTAATATCCATATCAGCGTAATACCGCCTGAGACAGTCTTTTTTGAATTGAATATCATCAACTATCATTTTATTAACCTGTCTTTTTCAGGAAAAGCAACGCTCACACAGAAGGATTCAGCCGTATACCTATTAATCACCTCGTAAACATCGCTAATTTGGCTCACATCAAGCTTTGTTGTTGATTCTATATCAAACATCGCCTTTTGTACTTTACGCCATATAAGCTCCTTCACAAGATTTTGGGTCCATGGTATGGGTGCATCATGCCTCATTGCCTTTCTAACGTCATAACCAGCATTATTAAGAGAATCAGCCAGCATATCGAAATACTTATGTATTGCGGCGTTCTGGGTCGGAGTCCGGACGGGCTTATCGCCTTGCTGTGAGTAATTCAAGCCTAGACACCTAAACTCATTTGAGCCTGCTCCAGCGCCAGCTCAAAAACTTTAACCTCTCGCCGCTTATCTTTTGCAAATTTCGCTAAACCTTGACCGTGAAAGCTGCCGATATCATTTAAGTTTTCAATCCGTTTGGATATTGCGTTTAAATCTTCCATTGATTTTGGCGCTTTCTCTAGGCTTTTTGATAGCGCGCTTTCCATTTTATTGAAGGCTTTAATGTATTTCTCTTTCCATTGCGCCGCCTCTTTGCCAGTAAAACCCATGCACAAAAAAGCGAAACCATCTTTTGTCATATTTACGCATGGCAAAATCTTGTTTTGTAACGATGTGAAAGTGGACTGCTCAAAATTGGTCACTCTAAATTCATCGCTACAATCTAGATCTTTAATTGCTCGCATTACATTTCTATGAACTTTACCAAAAGCGTCTGATATATCTTTAGAAGAAACCAAAATCTGGTTATCATTAGTAATTATTAAATCCCGCATAAGCGCCTCAAATTATTAAGAGTGTTCTATTCTAACCATCATAGTAATGATTGTCTAATCAAACAGCTAACAAAACGCACCAACGGACAAGGCGTTGTGTTCGTGGTTATACGCCGTGAATGTTTAAACAGTGGTCGCAAAAGTCTCCTGCTTCATGCTCGTTCTTTTCTTCTAGTACAAATTCTTCATCGCAAGCATGGCAGTTAGTCAGAACGGCAATATCAACCGCATATACAGCTTTATCGCTTTTGTCTCTGTGGAGCAATGCGGCAAAGTCTTTTCCTTGCTTTATATTTATATATTCATGCCGTGATACATAATATTTCATACCATATTTCCCGTCTGGTAAAATTGGTTGCGTATAACAACCCATTCAACGGCGACCGCATTCGCGGCGCGTTAATTATTTGTTCTAGCTGTCTTTAGTGATCTTTTTTAACCTATGCCAGATAGAGCCAGATAAATTAACTACGCTATATCCTTCACTATCTGTTTCAGCTCGCATCAATAGATCAGCCTTTAAATCCTCTAGTAAAATTTCTATTTCGTTCTTTCGCTGATTCAATCGAGAAACATATTTGTGCATCTCAACTAAAACTTCATCGTCTAGCAATGGGCAGTCTGTGTTTAATGATGCATTTGCAGTGGCGCAAACTTCATCCCAGCCTTCTAAAATATACGCGCTTGGTTCGCTCATTATCTTATCCTTATCTAATTAAACAGCTCTTATTTTACTTTACTCAAAATTAATACATTTACTCTTATGCTCATCAAACAGCGTTTCAAACTGCTCAGCTTTTTTGATGCACTGTTTAAGCTCGCCTTTCTTTCCAGCTCTAAGGCGGTATTTCAGCACATTACCAAAACAAAACCCTTTCCACATCTCGACGGTCATTGACCTAGCTAATATGTGAATTGTGTTTTCTCCGAATAAGTCATAGTGATTTGGATTTTTAATGTTTTTTTCTTCCCATTTGTCGCTCATGTTTTTTGCTCCTCCTTTTAGTCGCTATTCAATAACTTTACTAGTGTTTCTGTTTGTTCTGTTTGGTAAAATTTTACGCCTTCAAATGATTTCCCATTCGTGAACAAAACGTCTAAAACTATTTTATCGCAACGCAAGCCTATTTTTGCTGAGTGTATCAATATCAGGTTAAGCTCGTGGGGATTTATGAATTTGTTAATGTCGCTATTTTCGTCATAACCCATCATTTCATTGATATGGTTGTTTTCTGACCATTGAACAAAAACGCTTTCAATTTCGTCTAACTCTTTAACTATCATGTTAATTACCTCTTATTGGTTAGATTTTCTGTTTTTAGTTTTTCAGACTTTTGTTTTATCTGATTTACAGCATCATCAACAAGCGATCCAATTGGAGCTGGCTTGTTATTTGTACATCTTGGTAAATCCTTCATTGCTCTGGCCTCCACTGCTTGATTTAATCTCATCAATTATTGCGTAACTAGTATGATCAGCCTCTCTAAACGTCTGCTTTGCACCATCAAAGACGCTAACTACATTTTTTTTAGGGCAATTCCTGGCTTTAGCAATAATAATCTCCGCTAGCGCTTTAGCTCTGGTTTGCTCGTTATAAACTTCATCCCGATAAATAAATATAACTTTGTCGGCATCTTGCTCTAGCTGCCCAGATTCCCTTAAATCGCTCATAACGGGTCTTTTATCTGATCTTGACTCAAGGCTCCGGCTTAATTGAGATAATGCTATAACGGGGCATTTTAATACCTTAGCTAACGCCTTTAGCTCTCTACTAATCATCGAAACCTCTTGAAACCTGCTTTCAGCTTTAGCGGATAGCAATTGAAGGTAATCAACCACCACCAAATCAATGCCGCCTGTTTTGCGACCATAAGCTATAGATTTTGCTTTTAGTTCAGCTATTGAAAGCGAGCTAGAATCATCAACAATAAATTTACCTTTCTTGATCCTGTTAATCCCATCAGCCAGTATAGGCATCACTTCGTTTTGATCAACACAAGATGCGCTTTGAATAGACCCGTAATCAACACAAGCAACGCTAGATACTAACCTTTGCTGTATTTCGTCTTCAGTCATTTCTAAGCTAAAAAACAAAGTGTTTTTGTTTTGCAGCGCGTTATGTTGCGCAATATTCATAGCTAGCACTGATTTACCCATGGCAGGCCGACCAGCAATAATAATCAAATTACCATCTTGCATCCCTTGAATAGATTGGTCTAAATCTTTTAAACCTGTTGTTAGGCCGATAATATCACCATCAGCTAAATACCTTCGCTCCAGCTCATTGACAAACTCGCTCATAGAGTCACCAATATTACGAAGCTGACTCTCGCCGTTAGATTCTAAGGTTGATAAAAACGAGCTAATGTCGTCTACCACTTCCTGGGTGTCGGTACGATTCACTATCTTGCCGATAGCGTTGCTTAACTCACTTTTGATTAAATCGCGTCTATGAGCCTCGCTAACCAGCTTTGCATGATGCACGACGTTCCCATGCTTAAATGATTTACTAACCATCTCGCCGCAAAATGGCATCCAGCGATCACCCAACAGGTCAGCAATAGAAACAATATCGAAAGGTTTGTTTTCATAGTGAAATTGTAGAATGTGCCGATATAGCCTGGAATGATCGGGATTCTTAAAACAATCAACCGTTAATAGCGGAGCTACATCATGTATTTTCTCATTGTCAGCAATTAACCCACCTAAAACTATTTGTTCGCTCATGAGTATTTCCCTTCTATTATTTTTATAAATTTATCGAAGTTGATCACAAAATCAAAATCACACCGCCAACTTTTATGAGAGTCGTCATAGTCAGTACGCCCCATAAGGAAATCTACACCACTCACAAGCTCAAAGTATTCTGACCACCAATCAAGCAATCTATGTTTTTCATGGAACTTTATCATTTTAG
>Ga0098053_1000588_pt1 | contig 11949 bp, 17 predicted proteins | sample 15BtaG_FD_77068 | JGI IMG/M metagenome (GOLD analysis project Ga0098053, IMG submission 77068) | Marine viral communities from the Subarctic Pacific Ocean - 15B_ETSP_OMZ_AT15312_CsCl metaG | ecosystem: Environmental > Aquatic > Marine > Oceanic | place: Pacific Ocean | collected 2015-01-18 | reverse complement strand
TTTGCATGTGCCATTAATATCTAAACTACGTATATTTTCTAATCTTAATGTAGTATCAAGCATCATTGCTCCTAGTAATCCAATACCACCACCTAAAATGTATACAGTTCCTAAGTATTTCTGACCATAAACTCGAACAAGATTTTGAATCATCCACGAATATAATATGGCATGATGCTTGTTTACAAATGAACTGATATCTATATTTGGATAACTATAAATCAAATTTTTGAGTTTGTCGATTATTTTGTCGTTGTCTATATTGTTAGAAAGGGTAATGTGTGCGAGAAACTCCATAGCCTGCCTATAGTTTCCAAGTTGTTGTGCTATATTCTTTTCTGAATACTTTTGGGCCATTTCTTGATAGTTATATTCATTATCAATTAACGGACGTTTTCTTTTTCTTTTAACAATCTTTGTTTCTATATCGGCTAATTTAGCCTTTGATGGTTTTTGATTAAAGATTTTTCCACCAAGAGAATCATACAACTCATCATTAGATGTTATTGCACCTTTTGTTTTTCTTTGTCTTCTTTTATCTCTAATTGTAGATTTTATCTTAGGCATTTTTATCCTGACAATTCATCTTCGTCAATTTCTTCCTCATCTTCATCTTCTTCTTCGCCTTCTTTCTCCCATTTTTGCATAATCTGAAGAATTTCCCATAACTTCCAGTCAATAGCCTCGAGAGTTTTCATAAACTCTTTTACTGGAAAGTCAGTTTTTTCTACATTAGATATTTCTATATCAATATCTTTCATTGTTTTTTTAGCCATTGGTGTTCTCCTTGAACTTATTATGTAGCCAATCATAATCATTGATTTTACTTAAGGCGTTGTCGTCTCCTGCGTTTTCTGTTCCGTATTTTCTTCCTGCGTTTGCGCCTGCTATTGAATATTCTCCAAACTTTGCACCATTATTTACTGTACACCATATTTCTAATCGTTCATTAGTTTCATCTTGTTTAGACCTATGAATAACATTTGATGATAATTTAGTACACTCTCTAAATGCGGATTTCCATGTATCATATGGATTTGTATTAAATGCTGTGTAGTTTGCTGTTGCTGGCATTGGCTTGAACTTGTCAGAGATTGAAGTTGTAAAGTCAACTCTCCATTCTTTCGCATCACGCAACAACTGTGTTGGAAATAGTTTCAATCCACCAAAACCATATACTAGTCCATTAATTGGATTCTTTGATTTCCATACATGAACTGTGTCTTCATCCCATACTGTTGGGAAATATTCGAACTTAAAGTCGTCAAGTAAAATTGCGTCAGCATCAATTACATAAAACATCTTTGTGTCTGCTATTTCAGATGCCCGTTGATGAGCATTAAATATTCCCTTAACACCGTGAACTCTTTTAGCATTGGGAACTCTTTCTAACAACTTGGCATAGTTTGCATCTGCTTCTTTCTCTTGGTAACTTAACATAACAACATCATATGGAATATCACGTGTTCTAACTGTTTCTGACTTGATAGATTTCTTGTTTTTAAAAGACATCTTTCTTAGTTTGTCAGAGTCAGGTTTTAAATGTTTTATTGCTTCTGCTGGAACTAATTTTAATCCACCATATTGATGAATAAAACCCGTGTATGGATTTATTTTAGGCCATACATGAAAATGTGATTTGTGATATTTATCAACACATATTGTTCTATCAAATTCTTCAAGTAATTCTACATCATTATCAATCGCCCAGAAATACTTTGTTTTAGTTAGTTTAGCGGCTTTCATATAAGATTTATCTAACGGTCCAGTTAGCACTGTAACATTCTTATCTTTTTTATACTTTTCAGTATTTTCTGAATACATGCCCTCATCAAAATAGAACACTGGATGCCCAGAAGTATTAGGTTGATACTGATAAGACTTATCAATAGTAGCCTCTAGAATAGAACCCTCTCTTTTTGAAACATTACCAACAACTTGGTCAACATCTTTTTGCTTATTAACTGTAGCACCAACAGTTGGCACTAAACGAACACCATTACAAACATCTTTGCCATTCGCAAGTTTTACATTGAAGTTATGAACAAATACTCTATCGTAATTCATCGGATAAAAGTCTGAGTTGAAATTTTCTACATCTTCGTGGACAAGCCAATACATATCACTATCTACTTTGTGGTCGAATGTATGTAAGTCATCAGTTTTTATTACTTCAAACGGCAGGTCACTTGATGCTGATTCTTTTTCGTATACTGCTTTTCGTTTGAAATTAAATATATCGTATTCTTTGTTAGTGAACAATGGTCCAGATTTTGGAAACAATCCAACTCCATGATACTCACGTGCTAACTTGGTATCTGGATTCTCTTTCTTCCACACTACTACTTTCTGTTTCTCTTTATCTAACCCGAATGCGAATGAATAGTCAAACTCAAATGAATCATATATTTTTGTGTTGGGCATAATTAGATAATAGAAATCTGTTTTTGTTTGTTTTCTACATTTCTTATGAACGGCTAAACTTGTTTTACCCTTGACTGTATTAACTGTGTGTTTTTCTTTTAGTTTATTTAATTCTTTATATCCATATCCTTTATCCCAAAAGAATATATCGTATATTTCTGTTGTCGGATTATAATTTACTTGTTTTGTTTTGTGTTCTTTGTATTCGCCCGTTAGATAATACGCATCGGTTATGTGAGATTTTTTATTAGTTTTCACATCTCTAGTTCTGAACAGTTTAACTCCAACAACACTTCTGAATACATTTCGTTCGTCACAGTTCCATACATGGGTTAGATTTTCATCCCATTTGTCTGTTTCAAAAGAAAAATCAAATTCGTTATCAACTTTCACATCTGGATCAATTATCCAAAAGTGCTTTGTATTTGCGATAGTGGCAATCTTGGTAATTGCCTGTTCTATCTTAGGATCTGCCCAATCCTCTAAATTTATTTTAACCATACGGAAACTCGGATACTTCTTTCGTATCTGGTCAAACCTCTCGTTTGTTTCTTTATCCGCTTTATAGGTTAAATAATACCCATCGTATGCCATTAAGTTCTCATTCCTAAATCAGTAATCATCTATGTATTATAACAGATTTTTAGTCGGATGTAAAGACTTTTACATCATAATGTTTAGTAAAATCTCTAGCATCTTGCTCGTCATTTACTATTGGTTTCCCTTTTATATTTAGTGAGGTGTTAACTAACATTGGACAACCAGTTTCTTCTTTGAAACTAGATAACAACATATATAAGTCCGGATGCTGTAATTGATTGACGGTTTGCACTCTGCTGGTGCCGTCTATGTGTGTAATAGCAGGGAATTCTTTTGGATATTTGCATTTTGCTATGAATTGCATGTAGGGTGATTGAGTGATGTTTTCGGGCATTTCAAAGTATTCGTGGACATCTTCTTCTAAAATCATTGGAGCAAATGGTCTAAACTTTTGTCTGCGTTTAATCTCGTTCATCTTATCTTTCACACCAGGTCCTCTTGGGTCTGATGTTAGTGTTCTGTTTCCTAATGCTCTCGGTCCAAATTCTGCACGACCATTTGCAATGCCCACTATCTCTCCTTTTAATAGAGTTTCTAGTGTTTTCTCAACTGGATAATCTCCTTCAATATTATATCCTAGGTAAGGTGTTTTCCAATTTAGATTCCAATCTGCTTTATTAAATTTTTGTGCAACTCCTATACAACTTCCCGCATCACCAGGATTAGGCATAATCCAAACATTATCAAATCCATAATTGGCAGTTGCTATACTATTTGCTGTGCAATTTAATGCACATCCGCCCATCAGAACAAGATTGGTACTGTGTACCAAGTTTTTTGTATGTTTAAGAATTCGGTCAAATAACAATTGATAAATGTATTGTGTTGCGGCTGCTAAATCAAATAAATCTTGTTCGGAATTTAGATTTGGAAAAAGCCAGTCACATCCTCTGTGTAAATTCTTATTGAATGTTATTATAGTTTTTTCATCCCAATTTTCTTTAATGCCAAGTTCGTTCATAATTTGACTGTATAATGGTTTACTTTTTCCACTAAATGGCAATTTGTATGGACGATTCGCATCTCCATATGCGGCCATGCCCATTAAAACATATTCATCTTCTTGTGGTTTTAAACCAAGTCGTTGAGTCATAGCACTATAAAATAATCCAAGACTGTGTGGATATCCTTGTGAATATACTTTACTCAAAGTTCCACCTGAACCTTGCCATATTGTTACTGTTTCCCATTCACCAATACTATCTATAACGATTACTGCGGCATTAACAAATCCGCTCGTATGATATCCACTAGCGGCATGAGTGTAATGGTGGTCTTGATATTTAATTGGTATGCCTTTCAATTCTGGAAACTGTTGTAAGTATCTCTTTGGCAATTCATCTCTATCGAATGCTGTTGCGTATTGTCCAGCATATAGTTGTCTTGTTTTCTTCTTCCAAGGATTTTCATACCAAGCAATGACATCTGGTGTGCCATATTGAAGTGCATCACGGAGTAGTTCTGTGTTTAGAAGAGGATCGTTTTTAATTTTAGAGTATCGTTCGGCATGTCCTGCGAACTTGATATCACTTCCTTGAATTATGCTAACGGCCGCATCGTGATTTAATGCTCCCGCTATTCCTAATACGGTTGTATTATTATTTGTATATGAACGGATCACGTTTCTTTAATTCCTCTAAACGTTTTTTCATTGCTCGTTCTTGCTTGAACCATGTCCAAGGATAAATTAGAATACGCCATATCTTTTTTAATATCTTTTTCATTTCTTCATACCTCTTGTGTTTTCAATATCAGCAAACAGTATATCAGCCCAATCACTATGAGCCTCTTCATTCGGATGCATATATCGTTCATCGCCTTCTGTTGGAAAGAACATTTTCTTATCATACATATAAGTAAAGAATGTTTGGTCTTCGTATATACAATCCATATCTAGTTGTGCCAACACATCTTTCATATCTGCTTGGTCACAGAGTTCAGAAAAGTTTGTGGGTTCAATTAAGTTGGGTGTTAAATTAAGACTATTAAATATAACATACTCTAAATCATTAGCAACACAAAAGTTTTGTAATGTCATTACTTGAATCAAATAGTTATGAAAGTCATAAACTGGTGACCAAAAATGTTTCATGTATAGTGTATTAAATATATCTAAATCAGTATTTGTTGCCTCATCTAGTCTGATATTACCGTGATATTCATGTGAGGGTATATTGTGAATTAAAACATTTTCCTTTTCAATGAAATGCTCTCTTCTATTTGGTGCAGATAAGCCAATTGCCACGAATGGTTTCTTTCCATTTACAATTAATTCAGAAACTGCTGTGATTGTTTGCCTAACAATATATTGGTTACTGATTCCACGTTCTGCGTCAGTCTGAACATCTTCTTGGCTAATTCCAAGTTTCTCAGCCAATATAAAAGGCCATGCTTTGTCTTTGAGTGGCAGTCCAGTGCCGTAAGTAAAACTACATCCGTTTGCGTATAACATAATTACCCCTCTTTGTTTTTCATTTTTTATTTTGTTCTTTTATTGCTTTAATTACATTCTCATCTAAGAATACACCACCATGTCCACATATAGCCTCGTATTCTCTAAACAATCTTTCAAACTTCCTATTATATAGTTGTTCCATGCCAATTAATATATTAGCAATTTCATCTTCTGACATAGGTATAGGCGAATCTAAATGCTCCTCATACACCAATTTAATATCAGATGTGACATTCCAACATTCCATAATACAGTTTTCTAAATCAAATGGGATAGTTCTCATTGTAATCTTCCTCTTTGTTTTTCATAGTGAATGATTCTCCACATCCACAAGTATCGCCCTCTAATGGATTATTAAATGTAAATCCACTATTCATTCCCTCTGTTGTATAATCTAATTCTGTGCCATCAACCATTAGTAATGATTTGGCATCAACAAGAATTTTTATTCCTTTGTCTTCAAAAACTTTATCGTCTTCATTAATTTTATCAGCAAATTCAATTCCATATGAAAATCCTGAACATCCTGTAGTTGTTGTTTTAAATCTAATGCCTATCCATTCTGTATTATGTAAAAAATGAGTTGCTCTTTCGGCGGCTGTTTCAGTTATTGTTATCATTTACTTTATTCCATTTTTTATTAATTCTATATATTCCTATTGTAATCAATGCTTTCCAGTATTTAGGACTAGAAATTATCATCGCAAAACTTATAGTCTTTTTTAAGTAATTCACTTGTCGAGGACTTAAATTGTGATGATTAAAAAGTTTTGGAAATGTTTTTACTCCTAACACTAATCCTATTACAATTCCTATAATTAATGACACTCCAATAAGAAACATTTTAATCCCCTCATCCTCAATTCTTCTTGTTTAAAATTTAAACATTAAGTTTCCTCTTTAGTATAACAGGCAGGTTGATTGTTTTTAGATTTATAATCAGCGATTGCTGATTTGATTGCTGATTCTGCCAATACACTACAATGAACTTTAACTGGTGGTAAAGCAAGTTCCTCTACTATGTCACTGTTTTTAACTTCTTGCGCCTCTTCTAGTGTCATGCCCTTAATCATTTCAGTAACTATACTTGAACTAGCGATAGCACTTCCACATCCGTATGTTTTAAATACAACATCTGTGATTATATTATCTTCTACGTTAATTTGTAGTTTCATAACATCACCACACGCTGGTGCGCCAACCATTCCAGTTCCAACTGAATCAACTTTAGGGTCGAATTTGCCTACATTTCGTGGGTTTTCGTAGTGGTCTAATACTTTGTCTGAATATGCCATTTATTTCTCTTAATTTAAACTATATTATAACACATTTTGTATGATATGACAACCCTTATATTGCTACCCAAAGCAAGTATTCTGGATTTTTGAGTTCTTGTACTCTAGCAGTTGGATTTTCAGCAAACAATCCATTAGCATATCTAACATAAAGTGTTACAGTGGCATACTCTTCTGGACCAGGTTCTCCATTTGCTACGTTCTTTACTTTAACATGAAACTTTTGGCCTGTACCTTTAACTTGTTTATATTCTATTGGACTAGCCATTTTTAAGTTTACATTTATCTTACTATTAGCATCGTTTGTACCTGGTACTTCGTATAACTTTTCTGGTATTGTTTTACCGCTTTTATTCTTACCTTGTGGCATATAATAGTAGTAAGGTTTCTCTTCGCTCATTTGTAATAGTTTAGTTAGTGCTTCTGGTTTAGTTAGTGCTTTACCGATAGTGGCTATTGCTAGTTTACTAAATTCTGTAAACAATTTTTCTTGGTATGCTAATACTTGTTGGTCGTTCTTAATAGCCGTTTGATACCAGTCACCAAACACACGTTGCATTAAACTATTACCTTCTAATGCTTGTTTTTCAATTTCATCTCTAGTAAAAGCATCACGTTTCCATGTCTTTATATCTGGTCCTTTACCATACCATATACTGTAAGTTTTTGCTGGATAAACCTTACCTGCTTCGTCTGTGTGGTCTTCGTGATTGTATTGTATTGCTCTTATTTTATCACGGCCTGTTTGTGATTTCTTATCATTAGGAGCACCTATTACTCTGTCAGGAGCCGCAGATTCTGCGGCTGCTAATACTTTATCTATTACTTTTGTTTTCCAGGTATTCCAATGCTCTTTAAAGTAACTTTTAAATATATCACCAGTGTAGTCAAAGCCTAGTTCTTTAGGACTTGTGTTAGTTAAAGTAACACCCGACTTCTCTTTAATAGATATGCCTGAGTGTGTAGCATCGTCTTCAAATACTACATCAGCAACACCACCTTTGTTGCCTTGCCCTACACCATCCCAACCTACTTTACCGTTGTACCCAATTTTAGACTTAATGGCAGCACCTTTTGTGACCCACTTATTAAAGTAGTCTTGCTCGTACATTTCTTTGTCTTTGGTTGCTTGTGCTATAATACCTTCAGCATTAAGTAACTTTTTGTTGTAGGCGCCTGCTAACAGTTTTTCGAATGTAGCAGTGCCACTAACAAAGCCAAGCATACAGCCTAACTCACTGTTGAATTGAGTTGCTCCTGAAGACTTATCTTCTTGGATTGGTCGTTCTGATAAAAATTCGTATGCTCTCACGTTTTCTCCTAATAATAATGATTGCTTCTACTCTATTTATCTGCCTTGACTGAATAATTTGTGTAATATATCAGTGTCTATTTTTTAAAGGATAGACTATAAATAATAGTATGAGAGAGGTTTACGGAATACATTACAATTCATATCTCACCAATGCGGGAGAATTTCTCTCGTCATTGATTCAGAAGCATTCCTGCTTCAAAGAATCAAAAACTTTATTAACTACACATACTTTATTAGATGACCACAATTTTTTAGATGAAAATCATGTAACTACAATTATTGTTCCGTATATTCATCAATCTTTTCGTGACCAAATGATAAAAAGTTGGGAACACTTAAAGGGTTATGAAAGTAGACACGCGGTCTATGAATTTAATAGACAATATAGAATGTTAAACGATTATATATATGATTGTGGACACAAACATGGAAATCCATACAAAGACTTTAGAGATGAACGCCTAAATCGTAATCTTTCAACTATTAATTTAGAATTCATTGATATAGGAAAAATACTTCGATACAATGATTTTGAATACAACAAACTAGTAAAGGCATTAAAATGTACGCCAATAGTTGAAGGTGATATGTCTTGTTGTAAGACTTGGTATGAGTATGTAAATCAATACGTTAATAATAAATTAATTATTGATAGGCATCTATAAGAGTTACTTTCTTTTGAAACTTTTATAACGATTTTTGAATTGTTCAACTCGTCCAGCAGTGTCCATAACTCTAGACTTACCTGTAAAGAACGGATGACATTTAGAACATACATCTAACATCATTTTCTCTTTGTCAAGAGTTGACCGTGTTTCCCAAGTATTACCGCAACTACATACAACATCAACAGTCTTATAAGTGGGGTGTGTGTCCTTTTTCATTGTTCTTTCTGATTAGAAACCAGCGTTATGGATGTCGTCAATAATCTTTTGCGACAGTTCTGTTCTCTTTTTTAACTCGCCTTTTCTGTAACTCTTTGGCCATGGTCCGTTAGTAAACGGACTCATCGCTGCCATCGGAACAGAACGCCGGTCTTCTTTTGAATCTTTTTTTCTTCTGGATAGAGATTTGTTTTTGACTCTCTCGATTAAATCTCCAATTTCTCTTATTGTTGGCATCTATTTCTCTAAAAAATGTCTCCTCTAAACCCCGACTTGACGGAGTAAATATGGAAGTTTTATATCCCACGCTTTTTATTTTCCTGCGGTCGTTTGGTTCACCCGCAGTTTTCTCATATTTTTATTTATAATATATATCTATTATGTATATATTATAGTCCAATATAACACATTCTTTGACGTATGTCAAGTGTTTTAGAGCAAAAAAATTATAATGTATGTTATGAGTCCATAAAAACACACTGTAAAGGTAAATTGATATATGAACCACAACACCCATTTTGTTTTGGACATCAATGTCGTATCAAAGAAATCTTTCCACTCCATTATTTTATTTCTCTACTTTGTCAGATAATATATTTTCTATATATTTCTTAACTCTTGCAACTGTGTTTGGACTAAGTGTCTTATCTATATCTTTCACAAAGGTTTTACCAATGTGATTATCAACATCAAGTCCCATACCTCTAAGATACATTGCATGAATCCCGCCTACTTTTTGTAGATGTTCATCTTTAGCACGCCACTTCTCCTCAAGACTGAGTACGTCTAAAAAAGAAGTATGGTCGTTTACCCAATTCATTCTATCGCCCTTTGTGTTATCTGGATCTACTCCTGCAGGAGATAAATCTTTGCGATATCCATACTTTTCTGGGTCTAGTGTTATTTTACTTTCCCAAACGGTATAATCTCCACCATCTGTGTTCGGATATCCCATCCAGAATGGATGAAAAACCCAGTTATCAATATGGTCTGCATTTCGAAGATATTGTCTATCGGATTCCATATTTTTAATAGTTTGTCCAGGTATTCCCATCATCATTAAATACGTAAATGATGTTTGGCGATTACTTATTTTATTCATATATGTCGTGGCTTCTTCTATTTTTGTTAAATCTCCGCCCTTACTGATAGTACTTCGGATATTATCAGCAAATGTTTCAATACCAAGTGCCGCACCTTGTAATCCTTGTTCAACTAATTGTTGCGGTTGGTCTGGGTGAGCAACTAATAATTCTGGTCTAATAAAAGTTGAGAATTTAATTTTAAATCCAATATCACTAATAATATTATCAATTAGATTTAACTTATCTGGATGACTATTATATGTAAAGTCATCAAACCAATAATTAGTTACTCCAAACTCTTCTTTATTTCTGACGAATTGCTTTGCTAAACTATCTCGTATTCCATCAAAGTCTTTCTGTTTCGACCTTAATAACGGATATTCACAAAAATCACACTGAAATCTACATCCTCTTGTTATTTCTACTGGAAGAACTTCATACGGTTGAATCTGGTCTGACTTTAACCATTTAATTCCCATGTTACTAGTGATTTGTTTAGTGAAGTTAGCAGGGTTGTTATCCCCATCAATCCATTTATACTTCTCGTGCATTATTTTCCATTGAAGAATGTTAGGTTTACCACTTAAATAATGCAACCATTGAGCAAAATCATAATCTACATATCCAGTAAATATCCAATCCCATTCCATCCAGTTGTTTTTTAGCAATACTGATTTCATTCCACCCATTGCTATTTGATAATTAAATCCCGAACTCTTGCGGAATTTAAATATAGCATTATAAATCTTAAACATTGGTGATTCGAGATGATACTCTTTTGGTGCAAAATGTTGACAACTGATACCTACAAACAAAGTTTCTTTGGTTACTAAATTTTTTAATACTTGATTTAACTGTTCAGAACTGAATTCTTGACCATAATCAATTGCTTTAATATTATATCCTGCTTCTGCCCCTATTGTTCTTAATTTATATGGTGCAGGTTGTCGAAATATCCCTCCAATTGGCAAGAAGTTTTCTTGTTGTCCGTTGACAGGTGCATCACCACCACCAAATACTATTCCGTGATATTTGTCTGTTTTAACCATTCTCATCAATTTTAATATACTTTTTCTATGTTACCGATTCGCCAAGATTTAAATTGTTTAAGAAAGATTTTATTCTCTTGACATGTGATGTCAAAAACCCCTTTACCTTTATATCTTTTTAACCAGTCGTCATAAGATATCCGCGTTTTGTTTATTTTTTTGTTTTTCATTTTTTAATATTTTTCTTTGTTTTTTAGTGAGAGTAGAACTTTTGAACCAGTGCATGTCGTGTTTTTTCTTTTTCCAAAATCTTAATTTCATGATATAATCTCCCATTTCTTTATTTTTTATTTATAATAATTCATATTTGTTATCATCTCTAATATCTTTTCCACACACTTCTAAACATCGTTCTATCGGATCTTTTGTTGTCCAAGAGTCTTGTATGTCAGCAAAAAAGTCTCCTTCTAATATTTCTTTTAATGTGTGATGTTCTAAAGATATTGCTGTTAACTCGTCTTGATTATTTTTATGTTTATGAAATAATTTAGCCAATATCGGAACTTCATGAAAAGAGAATGGCATATTTAATATGTCATATCTTTCCTGAAGTTGAACTTCATGAAAAGAGAATGGAATATTAAGTAATTCTTTCTCTTCAAGTTTAATTTTATTTTTATTATAACCATATGGGTGTTGAAAATATCCATTAAGAAAACAACAAGGAGTGACTTGGGCTAATGCATTAATTAATATTCTATTACCGCTTATGCCTCAGCCATGTCCTTGATTTTCGCAATGTATTACAGTTTTTAGTTTGACCTGATCCTTTTTAACTAATGTAATTTCTTGTACGGATGATTTAGTATCCTTCTCGTTCATTTTCGCCCACGATTGTTCTT
>Ga0098053_1000583_pt1 | contig 12017 bp, 15 predicted proteins | sample 15BtaG_FD_77068 | JGI IMG/M metagenome (GOLD analysis project Ga0098053, IMG submission 77068) | Marine viral communities from the Subarctic Pacific Ocean - 15B_ETSP_OMZ_AT15312_CsCl metaG | ecosystem: Environmental > Aquatic > Marine > Oceanic | place: Pacific Ocean | collected 2015-01-18 | reverse complement strand
TGATCTCCGTACATAGTAGTGTTCTCACCATCGTATTTGAGAGTGACGACTACTTCTTTACCGTAATAACGTGGTGACCCATCTACTGTCTGCCTATTGTAAAATCCTTCGTAATTACAAGCCTTCGATCATCATTCTGTAAGCCAGGACTATGATGAAAGTGATATGTCCGAGGGTATTTATATCTTGTCTGCATTCCATACCAACTTTTTGTCTTTGTCATCAACTAATTCGCCCCACATTAACGTAGGCTTTGCCTTAAGATCTATAACACATATAACCCTATGCCAGGGGATCAACTTATTGTTTTTCAACATGATCCCCCGGCCGGGTGCTTGAGCTATCGCATGGCCGTAAATAGCTGGATAGGTTTCAACATCGCCAACCCGATGCTTGTATCTGATGAGCAGGCGACTAGGCCCTAGATGCCAAAGATATTTGTTAACGAGTTGTTGAAGAGTCATCTACTAAAATGCGTCAGGATTAGCAGAACGCCAAGGTTTATTTTTTTCGAATCTAATAAGTACCTTGAGTGGAATACCTGTACCATACACTGTTGAAACACCTGAAGGCGGATACTCCCATTCCTCTTGCTGTACGTTATGGTCTCCTGTCAGTTCGTCCTTACTTTCGCATACGCGTGCCCATTCTGGTATGGTCCAACCTTCTGGCTTTTCGTCTACGTATCGCGTTGAGTAATCTGTAAACTCTCTATTTTTTGGGAATTTAGACAGCCAGGTGTTTGCATCTTCGACTTGAATGTTTGCCCACCACACATGCGGATCATCTGTAGGCTCTACCAGCTTGATGTCGCCAGGCCGAAATCTATCTTTAAACTCTCGGGTTCTGCCGTAGGGCAGGCAGTCGTTTATAAAGTGCTGTACGCCTACTTTAGTTAACGTTGTTGACAATGCCTTCAAGCTTGACTCATGAGGTCTGAAAGTCGTAGCCCACATAGATTCTACCTCAAGCGTATCTTGGTTTAGAATCTGAACGGCATAGCTTGCTGGTGGCTTCTCGCTTAGATTTAATGCGTTCTTAAACTCATCGGGAGACTGACCGAAGATGTTTACTTCCGTAATAGCTGTTTTTACTGTATCGATAGTACAAACTTTTCTGCTGTTTAGGTAGTCGATTATTTCTGGTATGAGATCTTGGTATTCGGGTAGCAGCATGTCGGCAATCAGTTCGTAGATAACATCTTCTGACATGCGCTTGAATTCCCACCTGTATCTAATACGGCTGGGTCTATCGATGAAATTTGTATCAATGGAAGCGATGTTTGAAGTGAAGACAAACATACGCTTAAATTCATTGCGACTCATGCCATCAAGAGCAGATAGAAGTGGCTGCTGTTCTTCCGGCTTACTATGCGTCTTTTCGAATTCGTCAAAGATGACAACCATATCCTGGTTGATTCGTTCGAGTACATTACCTAGACTACTAATCGGCTGGTTAACCACCAATACGATTAGGTCCTGCTCAACCGCCCAGTTGCCAATTAGCTGGGCGGTAACAGATTTACCGGTTCCCTTGAGGCCATTAAGTAAAATGCCCAGGTTGCCTTCCAGGGCGCCCCACGCCTTGTCAATTCGATCAAGGATGTGTTGATGATTTCCGTAGATTTTATATGGGAATGCAAAGAATGGTCTGGTTTTTTCAAGCCACCATCCAGTCATACTTGCTGTCCATCTGTAAACACCTGGAGGGAGTACTTTGCTATTTATTGCATCGGTGCTGGGATGATAGTTGTTAGCTTGCTGCTGCCAAATGTTATTTTCGTTCAATGTTTTTCCATGTTGGAGGATGGTGATGCTCCCAAGGGGATTTGAACCCCTGTTACCGGGATGAAAACCCGGCGTCCTGGACCTGGCTAGACGATGGGAGCGACGCAGGTACTAGGAGTTGAACCTAGGACACGCTGGTTAACAGCCAGCTGCTCTACCGCTGAGCTATACCTGCAGGTTTAGAAGGTTACAGTCACATGTGTTTCAATTTGTGCAGGAATTGATTGTACTGCTAGAAACTTAATTTTAGCTTTATGAAGTATTTTAATATTTTCTTTCCAGGTAGTTTCATCGTAAGTCCAACATAGTTTTGGACAAGGTGTACTGGATGCTCTTCCCCACCCATCACTTACATTTATAGAAGAGTGAATTATAATCAAGAAGAAAGTTTTCGCCTGAGGAAGGTCTTTACCGTGAGGGCGTCATTCATAGGTTTCATTCTGTAATCTCAAATACTGGTTGGGGTGGTAGGATTCGAACCTACGAATACTGGGATCAAAACCCAGGGCCTTGCCACTTGGCGACACCCCAGTTAAAAAGGTGGTTCTGGCTCAGTGCAATTATAATCTTGCAACTCGCCTTCTTCGCGCATTAGTTCTAGCTGTTCGACTGTTTGACGAATAGTTTTTGTGCTGTAGGTTTTACCTTGGTTAATTACTTTATCTAAATGTACTTCACCACCGAAGTATTTTTTCAGCAATCGTAGGAATACCCGCAAGCTTGTATCAATTTTTGGCATTTTTTATTAGGTGACTTGTGTCTTTTATTATGACGTTATTGCTTATCTGGTAAGCCATTACCGCCAGTTGCTGGTAATGACTACCTGTGAATAGGAGTATTTTGTCTAGTTGTTCGGGCCAGCATGCTATGCGACAGGGAATGACTCTGTCGAGGTGGAGTTGGCCGTCTGGAGCGCGCCAACTCCCTTTTGCACCACGAAATACCGTTAGTCCACCAGTTAACGAGACTACGTAGTCATCCCACTGCTTATGATGTTCGTAACTGAAACTTGTATTGGTATGCCAGTTGCTGGCGGGTACTAGTATTTCCCATAGCTGCATAGTTAGTCTAAACAGGTTTTAAGAGCTGCGAGATAGCTGTTTGCATTTGCTGCTTTCCGCCTCAATGTGTCTTCAATAACCGTGATGGCGCATGCGTTTTTTTCGATGTCGTTATTAAATGACTGCCAGCGGTTTGTGCTTTGATTGAGCCACAAGGTTACTACAACTTCTTGGGTGGTAGCTCCGTTAAAGTTGCTAATTTTTTGGTAGCTAGACATCGTGACTACTAGATAGTTGTGGGCTTTCAGGCCACAAACGGCGTTAGGCCAGCGGTTTTCTATCTGTTTTTTTGCCGCGGCGACATGTTCAATAAATTTGATATTCATTCTGGCTCTGCTGGGTGTTCGAGTTGTTAGCTATCATCAAATTTTATGTTTGTCGTTCAAGAGTTTCGTAGAGCCTTCTTGTTTTTTCGTCTACGAAGCTATTGAAATCCCATTCGTGACTGGTAATGAAAGCAATGGGATCGTAGTCTGCGCTGGGATTAAGACAGTTTGCTTCCCAGTAATGTGTCCACATTGTATCTAGCTGATCAAAAGTTGGCTTTGCCATTGGTTTCCTTGTAACGGAACAGGTGGGATTCGAACCCACACGCCCCCTTGGGGGCAAACTGTTTTCAAGACAGTGGCCGCTACCCAGAATCTTTCGGCTTACTGTTCCTGGTTAATTGATGGTTCTACATCTATGACATACCCATTGATCGCCTGCTCTGAGAGAGTTATCGCATACTGGGCATTTTGATTTTGTCTGTTTGTCAGCTTGTTCAAAACAGATAGTTTGACTATCTGTTTCTATTACCATTTTTTGATTATCTGTTTCTATTGTTATTTTAATCATTGGGCAGTTACTCTTTATCTTCGGGGAAGGTCAATACCACGGGGTGGCCACAGGTAAGACAAAGAATACCTTTAGATTCTGATTTTAAAAAGGTTTTAGAAATATGACCTTTAAGACACCGCCAAGTTGGATCATCAAGCCAGCGTTCTGGTAAATTAAGAAATATAGGTCCGGTTTCAAGGAGGATATGAGCTTGTTGTTTCATCCGAAGTTCCTCAAGCGTTAATCCATCCACTCTTCTTCCCATTCTTCTAGTCTTTCGTCTGCAATTGTAGTAGTAATTTCTCCAAGGATTTTACTGGCATATGGTTCTCCACATTGTGGACCACCGTGAGTTGGTATGAATAGCCTGCCAGCCAGGTAGAAGAATATTTTCACAACATATAGTTCAGCACACATGCGCTCAACATCCGGATCACGGTCGACCAATTTCTGTGCCCATAGGTCACAGAACTCTTCCTCTCCGTTTCTGCTACCGCAGATAAACGCCCAGCGAGTTCCAGAATACTTGGGTTTGCCTTTTTCATCTCTGAACAAACTAGCGGTTTCTGTATCACCCTGTTCTTCACACGTTTTAATCAAGGTGTCAAGATATTCTGGAGTGAATAGTCGACCAATTGAACAGCTGGCAGCGTCGGTAACTAGCCCACGTAAGGCTAGTGTTGAAAGCGATGTACCATCCCAGTCAAGGGCTTTGAGCACAAGCCCATATTCTTTAGCTTTTTCAACCATATCACGATAAACACATACGTACTCTTCAACCCACTTGCCATCTTTCTTAACGGCAAACTTTCCGAAACGCCTGTCGGATGCCATTGCATAGTTCTCGGGCCATTCGGGGTGAGTCCAAAGTTGAGTGTACCGTTCAAATCCAGTTGCTTCCTCTTGTTTTTGAAATCCTAGATGGGAAAGCAACGAAGCGTTGGGAAACCAGCTGTAATGCCACTTGGTAGAGTTGGCGTACTCAACCACAGCATCCCAGGCTTCGGCTCTAATCCATATGGCAAAGAGTCCTTGAGGCCAGCGTGCTTTAGTGGCAGTAACTTGCTCATTATCGTCTTCGCATCCATGGCCGTAAGGTTCGATGAGGGTATTGATACTATATTCGGTATTAAAATCTATTAGTGCCGGGTTGTCTTTGTAATTCCAATCCAGGTGTCCATAGTCGTCGTAAACTCCTCGTACGGCAGGCACTACAGCAGCCAAGGTTGTATCATCGTCGTGAAAATAAGTACCGGGTTCCAGTTTGAAACTATTATCAGGTTCTTTACCTCGCATTTCGTAGGCCCAATTTGTACTTGATTTTGCAAGAACGACTACTGCCTTATCGCCCGGACTAATTGAGCAGCCGGTGAGGGCGCAGCTCATGTTATAACTTCCCATTTTTATCCTTTTGGTTGATGGCGGGGATAGTGGGTAATTCTCCCACGACTAGGCTCTCGAAACCTTATGTCTCTGGTACGACCAGATTCTGGTCTGATATCCCCGGTGGCGGAGAGAGTGGGATTTGAACCCACGCGTGTTTGACCACCTACTCCCTTAGCAGGGGAGCCCCTTAAGCCGCTTGGGTATCTCTCCGAGGTCACAAGTATGAGCGGGGGCTTTGCCCCCGCTCTTGTAGAGGAGGCTCGCTTACAGGGGCGAGCCGCTCATTGTACTTGGAGCATCATGTACAGGTGACTTGTCCGTAAGTACTGTACATCCTGCGCTTCTCCTGGACGCTGGCGGGCGTAAACTAATTGTACCTTAGGTTAGCCCGTATGTATATAGCTAACGGCCCATGAATTTGGTGGTTGATTTGGATACGTCATCAAATATCCCTCTAAGCGAATAATGGGATTCGAACCCATGACCTTCTGGGTGGAAACCAGACGCTCTGACCAGCTGAGCTATATTCGCAGTGTATTTTACTTTTAATTGGTGGGAGCAGGTGGATTTGAACCACCGTAGGCGAAGCCAGCGGGTTTACAGCCCGTTCCTTTTGACCACTCAGGCATACTCCCCTTTTAGTTATTTCCAGCTGATGTAAATGGCTTTGGCTGTTGATGCGTACATGGTTCTCTTTGTGTGTAAAACATGGAGTTGATAACCCATAGTTTATGTAGCTGAAGTAACTTGCATTCTGAATGCTTTTAAGTTAGATTATAATAGAGCTATCGGGGCTCGAACCCGAAACCTCGGCCGTGCAAAGGCCGCGCTCTCCCAATTGAGCTATAGCCCCAGAGGTATTATGAAAGTTATTCAACGCGATTGTGAAACTTGTAAACGTTCTTTTAATGCGCCAGTTAGAGAGGTGAAGCGAGGAAATGGTCGTTTTTGTTCTCTTTCCTGTTCGAGTAAGAGAACAAAAACGAAGGAGCCTAATTGTCAATGCGCCTACTGCGATACTGAAATATACAAGTTTCCTAGCAAAATAGCCGCCAGTAAATCTGGCTTGGTTTTCTGCGATAGGGCTTGTAAAGAACAAGCTCAAAAAATAGGAGGTTTGAAAGCAATCCAACCCGCTCACTACGGTACTAGTACTTCCACTCAATATAGGAAGTTAGCTTTCAGAGAACTTCCTAATCAGTGCAATAGATGTTCGTACTGTCAGCATCCTGAAGTTCTTGAAGTGCATCATTTAGATCGAAACCGAGATAATAACTTGATTGAGAACTTAGAAATTCTTTGTCCAACTTGTCATCGAGCAGAGCATTTTCTAGCTGGTGATGGTCGATGGTCTAAGAATTGAGCTATAGCCCCTAAGTGTTTTCCCATCCTGTTGGTGGATGGAATTGAACGTACTCTTTACTAGAGGTTGGTGTCTCGGGCCACCCCAGTTGTTTATAGCTTTCTACAAGCTCGCTGTCAGCACGAACAAATGTTTCGGGTCCGTACTCGCTTTTAAAAGCATTGGCCTCTATCCAGGCTTCGAGGTGTTCTGGCCCGCCGTGACGGACTTCGACAGTAGCGCCCTGACCTTCATTTCCGGACCAGGTTTCGAAGTCGGCCTCAACATCAGGCCCTTGGCCGGGTAGGAACCAACATATGCTGGCTGAACCGTCGCCTCCGTTGGCAATCCAAGCTTTGAGGGTTATAAAGTTATTCATTTTTTATCCTAATAGTGGTTGTTTACAGGCTCCGCAGGAATCGAACCCGTCGTCTTCCCGATTTGGAGTCGGGCTATCCTTCCAATTGGACGAGAAGCCTAGAGAATAGCTGCATGCGGGACTCGAACCCGCCACTGCCGAGCAGCCGCTCCGAGCGCGCTGTGCGATGCAGCTATTCATAATGGCCCGGAATTGAGCCGGTGACGCCTGGTTCTTCAAACCAGTGCTCTACCAACTGAGCTACCGAGCCGTCTTGGGTGCACTACCTGTTATCCAGATACCTTACAACTAGCCCACTAGCTAGTGTGAAAACTCCCAGGGCAGCCACTGTGGTGTTGCCGCCGGGAATATTTGAGTACGTTAATGTCGTAGACATCATGACTAATACTATCCCAAGTACTTCCATCGTTTTTCTCGATTTCAAAGATTCAAAAAATGGCCAAAATTGGATTAACCTGTTTTTGGCCTCGCGTCACGGAAAAAAGGGCCCTCACGTCCTTTTACTCTTGGGCCCGCCTGGCGATCAAACCAGGCTTTGTGCTTACTCAGCTACTTGTATCCATCCCCAGGGCCTCCCTGGATCTACGATCGTTCGCTCTTAGCGTGGTAGACTACCAAGGTTCGGGAACAGTCTACTTTCAAAACATGTCCGACAGTATTAGATTCGCTTCTTAGCTCTGCTATTGGGGGTTTCCGTGTTGGCTTGCAACTACGCTACCAGTGGCTTCATCGCTCCACTATCTAATTTACGGGCTGTCGACTCCGACCTCTCCGAGGTCCGGGGCTTTTTTCATATGGAGTTACCATACTTCTATCATCGGGAACACGCCACCCCGACTAGCTGTTAACTACGCAGCAAGGTCGATAGGGCTAGCAGGATTTGAACCTGCGACAACTGGTATATCAGACCAGTGCTCTAACCGGACTGAGCTATAACCCTATAACGCAAAAACCCCCGGTGGGTAACCGAGGGTGTTTGCTAGTAGTTGTGTCGGTCAGCACATACTACACCCCGTTGCCCAATAGGCAAAGGGGGAGCTGGTAATTTGATTAGGTGTGAACACGTGTTCTCCGGGGTTAGAACTAGTATAGGTTCTCAGTATCGGATTGTCAACCTAAATCGTTCAAAAGCGAAAGCGGCGTGTTAACGCCGCCTGTTGTTCAAATACTTACTTGCTTCTTTTAAGTTTAGAGACATCATGTATTCTAGTTCTTGAGTTTGTTGGACTTCTGTATTCCAATCTACTGTTGAAGGAGTCAAATCATATGGCAACCACCACCATGGGAACAAGGCATAGGAACCGTCAGGTGCAGTTACCTTGGCGCTATTGCAGGTCATGCCGCCATGTTTGTCTATAAAGGTCATGGCTTCTACCAACGTATTGCCTTCGAATAGAATTCCTGGTGTTGGGCCCCAGTCACTAATGTTTTCAACCGTCCACATCTGTACTCCAATTAATGTCGCACGCGTCGCCATCACAAAATTTAGTTCCTACTCCTGCCGTTTGAGTATCTAGTCGTTGGATAGGCTGGACGCCATCTGCTAGCTGGTAGTATTGATCTTCGGTAATTGGTTCGTAGGGTGCTTGTTCATAACCAGTTTCTTCATAGCGAAGGAAGCTAACGGCTTTAAGACGTGTTTCGTACATTTGAAGCGCGTCTACGATATGAGGTCCCTCGTCTGGCTTAAAGGTGATTGTTACACTAACGCTGTTGTCAGCCCAGTAATATTGCATGCTGGCAGCTAGTTCAAGCTGTTCCCACATACTTACCTGTCGCTTACCTTTACTAAAGTTTTCTTCCTTGATAGGAAAAGCTACAACCATGGTATTCGGACTATAAACACAGGGTTCTATCGGATAGCCGGCTTCAGCTAGCCGAGGAAGCATATCACTAGCTTCACTAAATCGTATCCGTCGTATGTAATATTCATCTTCCGGGAAGTGCATACCTGGGGTGTTGCCGCCGAGTAGGCTGACTGTACCGCTGGGCTTGATACTTGTTGTACGCTTGCTTCGTGGAATACAAAGCCAGTCGCTATAAATACCATCTAGGTCTTGTACGTAGGCGTATGCGTTATCACACCAGTTGAAGAACTGTCTGCGACCAAGCTTTTGCATTGCCTGGACGATACCACTCATACTAAGGCCGATACGTCGGTTTTTCAACATGATTGCATTAGTTTCTGGCCAATGAGTGTTAGATAGCGTAACTGTTTTCCCGTACATATAGGCGACTTTTAGTGTCTGAAGATAATCTTCGTAGCTATCATGTCTTGCTGGAAAGGTTTCTGTTAAGCAGCATAGCTCTCCGTCTTCAAGTTGTTGCTCAACACAGGGATTAAACCCCATAACTCGCATATCGTCAAAGCGCGGGAGGTCTTTCATGCGCCCGTATTCACGAGCGTTTTGTAGCCAGATATATCCGGGTTCACCATTAATTTGGCTTTGTTTGGCATGCCAGCTGTAATCCATACCTACTACGGCTTCAAAGCTGTTATTGCTTCCCCATCTGTGGCTACGTAGTTTTTCAGCATCATTTTTCATTGACAGATAGGTTTTGTCATCGTGCGCGCCCATTGCCAGGGCGGCGCTACGTCTAACGTTACCGGCTACTACACATTTGCCAATTAGGTTTTCGGTATCAACTATAGTTACACTATCAATTGGTTGCCCGATAACTGGGGTATACAATTCGATTAGGTCTTTGTGTAGTTGCTCAAGTGGTCCAGGGCCACTACTGGTTCCCCCGAAGCCCTTGATTGGCGCGCCGTATTCACGAATTTGACTGTAGTCGAACTCAGGCAGTTCGTAATCAGATAAGAAGGCATTAAGCAATGCCTCTACGCTTTGAACCCAGCCCTCCCTGCTATCGTCAATGATAACTACGGGGTTTTGTGCTTCGTCAGCTACAAAGCTGGCTTCTACTTTGTTGACATGATTATCGGGAATATAGCATCCGCGAATGGATGTTGTTGGGTTTTGAACTATAAGCTTGCCAGCGCCCTTGGTATCAAAACCGACACCGATGCCAAGCATGAGTGCATCCATCATCCACTTGAACAAGTAACCGCCTCGCTCATTAATAGCTTCTGTACTACGAAACGCGCAGTTAAAAAGTCCTGCTGCAGTACGTTCTTCGACGAATGATGTTCCCATCATCCACAGTCCCCGACCGGGAGGAGTCCACTTTAGTGTGAACAGTCGCTCGTAAGCGTCTTTGGCTGTTTTTTGAGCTTTTGCGTTATTCCATTCTAAGCCTAGTGTTTGTACATGGCGTTTTTGCATGGTAAACATGCCTTCGATTACTCTACGGCAGGTTTGCCACCACTCTTCAGTACCTGCTTCGGGATTGTCTTTGTCTAGTTTGCGGGCGTATGTACGCTTATACGTTACATATCCTACCGGGCCCCAAGGTACAATTGCTACCTTGTATGGCTCTAAAAACTTTTCACTCAAACGAAAGTTCATTTACTCACCTATGGAAAATAAAGGCGCCTGTGGCGCCTTTGTTTAATCACTGCTGCCGAGCTGACCGCTTCGGCGTTTTGCGTTCTCAACATACTCTTGGAACTTTTCATCCGTAGTTGCTTCGAACGCAGAAGCGAATGGGACTACTATGATTTGAAATGGTAGTTTTGCACCAGCTTCAATCGTATATGGGACGGGACCAACATTGATCGCGTTTACCCAGATTTCTCCAGTATACCCTGGATCGATTACTCCTGCACGGTAAAGCAATGGTGTTTTCGAAACACTTCCTCGCCCTCTGATAAGAGCTACCCAACCCGATGGTAAAGCCAGCCTTAATCCAGTTGGTATCAGGCATTTGCAACAGGCGTCTCTTTCGCTTTTTTCGATTTGATCCCAGGTTTCTAACATCTTGGGAATTTGTACAAGTTGGCCATTTGCAATCTGTTGTTCTGTCATACATATCGCATTAGGTGACATTGCAGGTCGGATTTCGTATGCTGGTCCGGCGTTATATAGATCAAGGCCTGCAGATTCTCTAGTATAAGCTGGAGCGTAATCTTCGGGATTGACACCGGAGTTTTTTAGTGCTAGCTCCAGTTCTGGACTTACTAGCATTGGTATTATCGTCATGTTTTCCTTTAGAGAAAGGGCCCCGCGAAGGGCCCTTGTGTTAGTCGAGGTTAATGTTATTGATTGTGCTAACAAAGTCGGTATCGTCGTTTAGGAACTTACCTACGATCTTAAATACTGAGTCGCTGAAGCCGCCGATGTTTAGCTGCTTACCACGATTGGTTTCGTTAATTTGACTAGTGAGTCCGGGTTGAATATCCCAGCAGACAATAGTTGCTTGCGAGTTTGAGCGTCGGTAACGTTCAAACACTTGTGCTGTCATTGTCGCTGTTGCTCCGTAACCCGTTGCATAGTCAACCCAACTCATGTTATCACTAACGATAATGATATTGTCTGGTTGGATACCAGTAGCCAATGCAGCCGCTAGACAGCCTCCTGTATTTGTACCTCCACCCTGAGTCGGGAAAGACTTAACCATGGTTGTTACGCTATCACGAGGGTTTAGGTTAACGCGCTGAATACGAGTGTCGTAAGCAAATACGTCGACAACTTGCTCAGGATTTGCTTTGACAATACCTGCGGCGAAGTAACCAGCTGCTTGGACACATGAAATCTGTGCGGGGCGCTGTGTAGGTCTAAATGGAGAATAACCAGTAACATCAGATCGCATAGAACCGCTGCTATCTACCATGATCAAGGTACGACCTGGAAGCTCTGGAGCATTGACCACACTCAGATCGACGGCAGCGCTTACTGCATTACGTATTGGCTGAGGGATGGCTGGATCTGACATCGTACTAAGGTAAGTGCTATGCAGCGCAAACGGTAGTGCGCCGCTACGTGCGATTGCATCGGGATTAACTAGACGACGAGCAATTACTCGTATAAAGTCTGAATCTTCAAATACCTGGTGGCGACTGAGGTTACGTAGATTAAGCCTTAGCTGATTCCACGTCATGTTTTCAGCTAGTTCACGCCATTGACTTGTGTTCAGGTTAAGGTTAGACAACCTACGGAAATCTACCTTTGGTACAACCTGGGTGCGACCGGCTTTGAAGTTTTCGAAATCTTGCACGTTGGTAGGCAATGCTTCAAAATCATAAGGGCGTCCCAGCAGATAGGCGTAGAGTGTATCATGCTGGCTGTCCATTGGTCGTGGATGAGCGAGACGAAGTAGGTCGACGGTGTTGACACTGGCTG
>Ga0098053_1000574_pt1 | contig 12064 bp, 10 predicted proteins | sample 15BtaG_FD_77068 | JGI IMG/M metagenome (GOLD analysis project Ga0098053, IMG submission 77068) | Marine viral communities from the Subarctic Pacific Ocean - 15B_ETSP_OMZ_AT15312_CsCl metaG | ecosystem: Environmental > Aquatic > Marine > Oceanic | place: Pacific Ocean | collected 2015-01-18 | reverse complement strand
GCGGCATTTGAAGATTAATTCAAAGGTAATTTTTTATAGACACTATTTAAAATAGTAGCAAGGAGACAAATTAAAAAATGGCAACATTCTGGAACGACAGGACATTAGAACCAAAAAGAAGTTTTAAATACTTAATGAACTTCTCTAAGTGGGGAATTGATTATATTATCAAAACAACCGATAAACCAAGTTTTGAGGTATCAGAAACTGAGCATCAATTTCTTAATCACACATATTATTACCCCGGCCGAGTGACCTGGAGTGAAATTACAGTTACAATGGTTGATCCAGCCTCTCCAGACGCATCAGCGACGTTAGAGACCATCCTGGGCCAATCCGGATACAATCTTCCATGGAGCCGAGAGGAGGCCACGGCAGATGTTGTAACTAAGAGTGATGCATGCGATGCTCTTGGTACTGTGTATATAAAACAAATTGGAAGAGGCGAGTCAGATGTCATTGAAGAGTGGACTCTCGAAAATGCTTGGATCAAAAACGTAGAGTTTGGATCTCTTGATTATGGTTCCGAAGATATGGTAGAGATTTCAATCACTATTCGATATGACTTTGCCTATATGTCTGCACACCAAGGCGGCACGTTCTAGCCATAAACTTTTTCCTTAACATTTATAAAAAATACCTATATACTTATAGTACACATAAATTATGAGGTGATAAGTGTCTACACGAAATAACGAAGATCGAATTGGAACAAACCAGTCAGCCGCTGATGCTCCCCCAATCGACGCAACAGAAACAACTCCAGGAACGCTTGATTTCGCAACGCCAACTGAGTTTGTGGAACTGCCTTCTCAAGGAAAATTTTACCCAGAAGGTCATTCGTTGCACAATAAAGAAACTGTTGAAATCCGCCATATGACGGCGAAAGACGAGGACATTTTAACATCGAAATCTCTTTTGAAGAAGGGATTAGCAATTGATCGCTTGTTAGAAAACGTCATGACGGACAAGACAATCAAGCCAGACCAGCTATTGGTCGGAGACAAAAATGCAATTATTATTGCGACTAGGCAAACGGGATACGGTTCAGAATATGAGACAACCGTGACATGTCCAGTCTGTGCAAACTCATCTCGACATGAGTTTAATTTAGCAATAGCAGAAATTAATGGACCAGACAACTGCGCATCTCATGGTGCAGAATTAACAGATAATGGCACTTTACTTATTACTTTGCCAAAATCTAATGTCGTCGTTGAGGCTAAGATGTTGACAGGCAGAGACGAGACTGCACTAGTAAAAATGCAGCAAACAAAAAGCAAACATGGGCTTGGCGAGCATAATCTCACCTCACAGTTCAAAATGTTTATCGAATCTGTCAATGGGCACACAGATAGAAATACAATTTCTAAGTTTGTTGATAATATGCCCGCCACAGACTCAAGACATTTAAGGAAGACTTATGGTAAATCAGTTCCGAATGTTGATCTAACACAGAAGTTTTTCTGCGAGGAGTGCCTTACAGAAACGGAAATGGAGGTTCCGCTGACCGCGGAGTTTTTTTGGCCTAAGTGATGACTATATGAAGAGCGTTTATGAAGAGTTCTTCTTTTTAAAATATTATGGCGGATGGAGTTTCATCGAGGCATACAGTCTGCCAGTTGGATTGAGAAGGTGGTTTGTTACTAGATTAGCAGATCAACTTAAGAAGGAAAGCGAGGAAATGAAAAAAGCCACTTCAAACTCTCGCACGAAAAGATAAGTATAAGACTACGAAAGTAGTCTTTTTTTTTAAATTATGAGACTATTTATAAGAGATAATTGTGCCTGGAGGAATTTATAGTGGAAAATCTTCATGAAGATGAGCTTTCTGAACAAATCATTGATTTGGGAGCAGCAAAAAATGATCTCTTAACCGAAAGTTGGTTGAGGATGTTTGGTGGAGTGACCAAAATGATTATGGGAAAGATGTTTGGAACGTATAACATAAGCGCAGGACCCCTGCCGAACTTTCAAGTTCGAGGCACAAAATCAGAAATAGCTTCTTATGCCAGAGCCCTAGGAAACGAAAAACAATTTATGGTCGCAGCCAAGAAATTTGGGCTGGACGATCCCAGGACTTACAAATCTAAAATAAAGTTGGACAAGGCTATTAAAAACTTTGAGAAAACAACGGGATTAATATGGCCGTTTAAGTCATAGAGGACTAGAGAATGGCAGACGATATTACACCAGAAGAACAATTAGCAAAGCAACAAGCAATCGCTGACGCCGCTGAAAGGCGCCTTGCCAGTCTGGAAAAATCCAACGCCCTCATGAAAGAGGAACTTAAGCACGCTGAAGACCTTAGTAACAAGGTAGAGCTTGCTGCCGGCATAAGAGAAAACGAAATTAGATTATTCGAGTCCCGCATTGAAAAGATGCAAGAGTCTTTAGGAATTGAAGAGGCAATTAACGCTGAAAAAGACAAACAAACGGCGCTCAATTTTGCTTTAATCTCTGGTGACGAAGATAAAATAGCACTTGCAAAAGAAGATCTCAAAACATCGCAAGAAAAGTTAAAAAACCTATATAAGCAAATTGAGGTCAAGAAACGAGATCTCAAGATAATGAAAAAACGCGAGCGCGCCATAAAGAAGGCAGGAGATAGTTTCCAGGGCATGCTCGAATCTACTACCGGTATCAGTGAGGCGTGGCGAGACACATCATGGGGCGCCATGGCAACTCTTTCTGGCGATGCTAAAGGTACGGCCGAAGCTTTCAATAACATGAAGTCGAAATTTGTGGAAACATTCACCGCAGCGAATGTTCTTGGGTCGACTTTTGAAAAGATGATTGAGAGTTCAATAGCCACAGCATATGCCCTAGATGAACAAACGGCCGCAGTCGGAAAAGCAACAGGCCAGGGCCGCCGCTACGATCAGATGATCACTGACATGACCTACAGTTTTGATTTGGCCGGAAACAGTATGCGCCAATTAGGTATCAACACACAGGAATATGCAGAATCTCTTGTTTCTCTCAATTCTAAGGTCGCTGCCTTTAGCAAACAAGGTGATGACGCCCAGAAAAGTATGGTTGATTTTACAGCGACAATGGACAAGCTAGGAATCCAAAACGAAGCCATTGCAGAAAGTTATGATACCCTGATTGGCGCATTTAGAATGTCTTCTGAAGAAGCCGAGGCGGCGATTGGAGATGTTTTAGGCTTGGCAATGGAAATTGGCGTACCTCCGCAACAGATGGCCGAGGAATTTAACGCAGCTTCAAAGAAATTGGCCGCATATGGCACCAACATGATAGACGTGTTTAAAAAGGTCTCAGCCTCTGCGAAATCATTGAATATGGATACAACCAGCCTTCTTGGTATTATGGAACAGTTTGACACATTTGAGGGCGCCGCAACAGCAGTTGGGAATTTAAATGCAGTCCTCGGAGGCCCATATTTGAATTCCATTCAGATGGTTAGAATGAACGAGGAGCAGAGAACCAGGGCAATGATCGAAGCTATGGAAGCTTCTAATAGATCTTGGAAAGATATGGGCAAATATGAGAAAATGGCCATCGCCAATGCTGCCGGGATTTCCGATATGTCCGAGGCCAATAAAATATTCGGCCAATCCCTTTCCTCTTATGACGAGCAAATGCAAAAATCAGCGGAGGCAGATGAAAAACAAAAAGACTTCAATGAAGCACTTAAAGAGCTTCAGACTCTTGGTGATAAGATGAAAATAATGTTCCAAAGCCTGGCTGTTGCTCTAAAGCCCGTCTTTACGGGTTTAGGCCACCTAGCGACAGCTTTAGGGAAGATTTTTTCAGGCATTACATATGTGATGAGCTTGCAAGGCGGTTGGGTTGGTATCATCGTCTCCATCGTCCTCGGCCTGTTCGCCATGGGTGCAGCAATTACATTCGTGAGCACTCTTCTGACGAAAAAACTAAAAATCCAGGCATGGAATATAGCCCAAGAGATTTATTTAAATACCTTGATTTTTGCTCAGTACCTGGCCAGGAAATTGGCCAACGGCGAGTTATTAAAAAGCATATTGCTCGGAGCGAAAAATCTAATTGTCCTAGTGGCGCAAAAGGTGGGATATTCCGCCCTGGCCGTCATACTGGGGTCTGTAGCCGTAGCTACAAGCATAGCTTCTGGAGCCATGGCACTCTTTAACCTGGTGCTTTCGATGAATCCTGTCGGACTCGTGATTCTGGGTGTCCTCGCGCTTATCGCAGTGTTTGGTGATCTCAAACAAATTGTCTTGGGAATCGGCAAGGTATTATTCTTTGCGTTGACCGCGCCAATTAATGCAGCAATCTGGGCTTTGAATAAATTGATCGACGGCGCCAACTTAATTCCTTTTGTTAATATTCCAAATATTGATCAGATTTCTTTAGATTCTATACCGTTCTTCATGAATGGCGTAACAGACTTCCAGGGCGGGCCGGCCATTGTTGGTGAGGCCGGCCCAGAAATGATAACGATGGGCAAGGGAGCTAACGTTGTAACTAATGAAAACGTACAGAGAATTATGTCCGGAGCAACCGATGCAAAAACTGGCAAATCGGGTGGCTTAAATGTGCAAGACATTAAAGCAGCTTTTATCTCGGCAATTCAGGAGACCGGATTGGCATCGGCTTCCCCTGGAGCCGGCGGAGAAGGCACAACGGTTATTATGAAGCTTAACGATAGAGAGTTCGGCCGAGCAGTATATGAGAAGGTAGAACAAAAGACAAACATTATTCCTAAATGATGTTATAATGAAAAAAGCAATGAATCAATATTTATATAAAGAGGACAAAAAATGGGTTTTGTAGACACAGGAAATGGCCAACGCGAAAAAGGTCAGAAAATAGAATTCTATCATATACCGACAGATCAATCCGTTGATTTTAAGGCATATATTACGGACCTTAGTGATAACTATTCTAGCAATTGGGAGTCAGAAGAAGTATACGGACGAATGGATCCAATCCAGACATTTAAAAATACTTCTCGTGAGATAAGCATCGCTTTTGATATTGTTGCCGGCTCACCAGAGGAGGCAAGATCAAACCTGGAAAAATTTTCTAAATTGATTGGCTTTTTATATCCAAACTACGACATGCAACACCAATCATTACATCAGGGGGCAGTGAGCGTGGGGGCAAACACAATATCGGCTGCACCATTAATGAAAGTAAAATTCATGAATTTAATTGCTGCAGCCGGAAACCCTAATGGGGCAGCAAAAGAATCTGGTTTAGTTTGCACATGCAAAGGTTTTTCCTTTAAGCCAGACTTAAGTTCGGGATTTGTTTTTGATCAAGAGACAAACGGTTTTTTGTATCCAAAATTCTATAATGTTAGCATGGCCCTGACCGCCTTACACAGTCATGCGCTGGGGTTCAATCAAGAAGGCGCCGCCAACGCTGCCAATTTTCCATATGGTGTACCTGCGGGAAAAGTCGCAGAACCAAAAAGAAACCCAAATCAGGGAGCAGATCCAACCAGAAAAGATCCAAACAACCCACAACAATCCAGCGCCGAGTTGGTTGTTCTAAAGGGCAACACCTCAGAAAGTACATAAGGAAAGAAACCAAATGGCAATTAACAGATATTATAGTCGACCCACAATGAGAAATTTTCACGAAAACATAAAAGAATTCCTAGAAAACAAAAAATTAATTTATGTTGATCACTACACAACACCGGTATTGTATCAGCCAACACAAGAAGAGTTTAGTTCCCTACAAGTGGTCTCTCATGTTTGGGCCACAGGAGATAGATATCATAAATTGGCACATAGATATTATAATGATTCTAAATTATGGTGGGTTATAGCTTGGTTTAATAAAAAACCTACCGATAGTCATGTAAAGAACGGAGATGTAATTCAAGTTCCTTTTCCTTTAGAAAATGTTTTAACAATATTTAGGGTTTAACAATGGCTACCTCAAAGAAACAATTTGAAATAAGCGAGGCCAGTTATGTAAGTTCTGGAGATGGCCAAAGACAAGCACGGCGCCTTGCTGAACAGTGCTTTTTGATAGACAACTGGAGAGTATACACTGGATATTCTAGATGGGGGCGGGATAAAGGTAGCAAAACTTCAAAACATTTTAAAAACTTCACTCCCATTCACGGAGGATCTCCAGAAGTTTTAATATCTATGTTGACAGGAAAACCAGGCACTCAGATATTATTTGATATGACGCCGGATCAAAAAGCGCTATTAGTGCCAAAAATAAGAATATTTAAATCATATCTTGTTACGGATCCTTCAAAATCTCCAAGCGAATATAAGGACGTCGAGTTTAATTTTCCAAGCGAGGCAATGAGCCAGGAAGAAGTTGCACAAATAACTAAAGATAAATTCGGCCGCGGCCATGGCGTAGGAATACAATCTTTTGAATGGACATACGACGGAAAAGACCCTGCCCAGGTCAAATATAGTACCAAATGTAAGTTAACGTTGTTTTTCCAGAATCTTGCAGATTTTACGGCACCGCGAAAATCAAGAGAAAAATTCAAAGGAAAAGATATTCAATATAAATTTTCAGACATTATAAATCCATATGAATCCAAGATATATTCTAAAGAAGAGGGCCAGGTCCTAAGAAAGAACGATGACTCGTCTGCTTGGAGGCTCAAAGCCATTGTTGGTTGGAGTCTCCCCCGGGGAATTAAGGACAAAAAATTAATGAGCCCTGGTATGCTTTCCGCCATCAATGACTGCAAGGTAGTTTTATATTTAACAGTGACCGAACACGATATTGAGTTTAATCAGGATGGATCTTTGAGGGTTACTGTTGATTTTGTCGGCGCCCTAGAGAACGCTTTACAAGATCCGAGATCAAATGTCTTTGGTAAGGCTCGAATGGGTCTGGCAGAATCAAACGCCAGACAAAGAGCCTTCTCTGAAGAAAGTGGAACAAATAAAAGCGCAATCAGGGTAACTCCCGCCGAAGCCCGAGCCGAACTAGATCGACGAAAACGGGAAAAGGATGCCAAAGAAGGCTCAGATGGCTCTCCGTCTAACTATGATAGCAAAGACGAAGAGTTGAATGATAGACTAGCCGAAGTTGACGAAGACAGGTTGAACAGAATAATCGCCACATATGACAATGTTAAAGCTTTGTCGGAAGCAGAAATGAGAAGAGAACAACAAAAATACTTTATAAATAGCTTGATCGCGTCTGACAGGCTCAAAGTAGCTGCAATACCTCAAGAAGAGTTAGGTATGTGGAACGGAAAGCAACTAAAAGCTACTGCTCTTGCCCGATTTCGTGCCTTGCGGAGTGATTTATTAACCATGGGCCCTGAAGGAAAAGCGGAGCTTGCTGCTGTTCTTAAAGCCGCCGGCATAACCGACAAGAGTGTAATTGAAGATATGATAAGTAGAAAACCTTATGCATATGAAAAGGAAACAGACACAAGTTGGATTAAAGACAGGGACATAAGTAGGTTAACCAATAGAGAAAAATCCATACTGAAGACGTACACTGAAGCAGCTCAAAGACTCCACAAAGGCGGCAGCGGTCAATCCGGCAAAGACAAGTTCTGGCAAGAAAAGGCTAAAAATGCAACCAGCAGAGGACAAAGTTCGGTTAACTATTCAAATAAATTAGATGAACAACAAAATGAACATAGTGAGGACGCCTCGACCCACCATAAGATCGAAGACGCCGGCATAGCAAAAGACTGGATCAACGATGCGGATAAAAGCTTGCATAAGTGGGTCCGCGATCTAGACCCAGCCAACAGTAAATTTACTAACGGAGATAGAACTTTTGTACAGTTTGAGTTTATGTATTTTGGAGATATAATAGAAGTCGCTCTTAACAATTTTGCAAACCACCCAGACCACAAACGCCAAAAGATATTAATGGGCGATTTTTATTTTTTTGATAGATTTACAAAAAAGAAGATACAAATAAATCTAGCAGACATACCAGTTTCTTTTCATTATTTTTTAATATGGTACCAGAACAGGATAATAAAAAGGGACATTATTAATATGAGCGCTCATGACTTTATAAAAGAAATTATATCCTATATTATTAATCCGATGTTTGGGACGACCTGCTATGGCAGTGAAACCGGCGAATCGGCACAGAATTATTTAACGGTAAAAAGTTCTACTTTTAATGCACCCGCCGCTTCAGATGGTTCTGATAGATTAACTGGAAGAAGCAAAAATGGGAGATTGTTTGTGGTTGGCGGTCTAAACGGCATGAAAGCGAACATAGTTCGCGGAACCCATTCTAAACCAGATTCTTCTAAAGAAGTCTCAGGCTTGCAAGCCAAGCCAGGTTCAAATCCGGCAAATATTTTTAATTATACTATTCTATATGCCAACAGTAGTAACGTTAACCGGTTAACCGGGAACCCTCTGGAAGACTCCAGCAATGGAATTTATCACTTGCGCGTCGGAGCAGATAGAGGTCTGGCTAAAAAGTTTAACTTCAAAGCCGAAAAAAGAAAATATGCCGCCGAGGCCTCTGTTGTTGATAGAAATCAAAGAAGCGATATCGAAGGCCTTCGCGGATCAAAATACAATTGTGATATCGAGATGATAGGCAATCCTTTGTTTCAGAATGGTCAGTATATATTTATAGACCCGTCAATGATGGGCTTCGGCAATTTTTCAGAAAAAGCATTCCAAGAAAATCAAAGAATTCTTAGACTTGGGGGCTATTATTTGATTATCGAAGTGCAGTGTTCTATTGACTCTGCCGGGTTTCAAACAACATTGAAGACGTTGTGGGAGAACTTCCCAACAAATTATAAGAGACGAAGAGGCGGAGAGTCTATCGAGATGGCATCAACAAACCATCCAAGCACCAACAGCTTAGCAGCGCAAGATCCAACTGAACAACCCACTCACCAGCGGGACCATGGTCGCCGCGCCGGAGCGGCCGCCGCCAAAGCAAAAGACTGGATATCCGGGTGGGGAGACCAGAGATAATGGCTAAATTTGATGACAAAGATATACTTCCATTTGTAAGTCCAATTGGAAAAAACGGTTTAGATGCAGAAACACTATATTATTCCAGGAAGCATTACAATCTTTATTCTTACCCCTCTGATGCCGGCCCCGAACCGATTGATATGTGGAACGAGAAACAACATTACGGTCGACTCGATGAAAATAACAATCCTGTATTTTTATCTGAAGAGAACTTAAAGCCAATTCCATCTTCAGGTCGCTCGGCAGTTTTTGTTGCAGATTTTGTGGCGGATGCATATAAAGACATGATGCAATATTTTGAAGATGCTATTCAAACAGGGGTAATTTGCAAGGATAGCTTGTTTAATCAGCTTGACCCCAAACGAGGCTGGTTAAATTTAAAAAATGAATATCATGGATTATTAAATTCTGATTATGACGCATTCGCTCAAACATATTCTCCTCTAAGACTTTCTAAAAGAAAAAACAAAATAAAATCTTTCGATCTTTTTGCCAAAGAGTATATTAACTATCTTAAAAAAAGCAAAATATCAGTTTTGTTGACCAAGAGCAAATTTATAACCAGCACATCTGTATCGCCAACAATAAGCGGGCTGATTATAGAGTTTGCAACCGATAAACACTCGGACGACCCCGGAAAAATAGATTATATTCAAGATCCATCTTTTCTTTTTTACAGACACGCAGCCAGAAAGTTTGGTTTTATGGTTGATAAAAATGCGCCATGGCGAATCGTGGCAGATATAAAATCTCCAGAAATGAAAAAGTATATGAAGGTTTATGGCTTTACACCAGAAAATTTATTTTCATATTATTACTATAAATCTTATTTTTTTGACTTGGATTATCTGAAAGCCCACATGGTAAACGTGTACAACTCTTATGTGAGTGCATATCCAGTCTTCCAGGAGAAGAAAATTATTTGTGAAAAAGTAGTCACGGTTAGTACCGAGCGCCACCCTGTAACAGAAGATTATGTCGATCAAAATTATGACTTAAATTTTTGGCTTGAAAAGTATATAATTATTCGAAATATAGAAGAAAAAAATAAGTTTACAGAGGCAAGATTGAGTCTTATAATAAAAAAAGCAAAAAAATTAAATAAACACTTTGACATTTACCGAGCTTTAGAGTATACTAATAGTAACTTTAAAATTTCTTCAAAAAAGAAAGAACCTAAAAAAACAGATTATTAATGATATTTCAAACACTAGATGAAAAAAAAGAGTGTTTCGGTATATACGCCAACGGAGTAATAAATTATGAAAGAATTCCAGAGGATCTTACTGCAACTTGGTCTTACGCCTCTTATTTGGATGGCGTGGACATTAGATATGCTTCTCTCTATGCTGGGGACAGCAACATTGCGAATGTTGTTCCCGAGAGATTTCTTCCTGAGTGGGAAAGAGTAAGCAGCAAAATAAATGCATTTCGAAAATCTCTCAATACAGCCAAGATAGATCTTAATGACAATTGTCTTTATGAACTTGTACCAGAGAGGTTTATTGTTGAGCTTTGTGAGATCAAAAATAAAATTACAAAACACGTAATAAAAAACTATGACCGTCCACCAAATTATAATTTCTTGGTTGACTTGTCTAGGGTTATAAATGATATGTCTTATCAAAGACTAAACTTTGATTTCGCGGAATTGCGCCAAAATGCGGTCGATTATAAGAGTCGCCAGTGGTATAAAAAACTAAAGAAAACAGAGCCTTATATAAAATACAATATTTTCGGAACAAAGACTGGAAGATTAACAACAAAGAAAAATACATTTCCAGTATTGACATTACCAAAAAACTATAGATCAGTATTAAAGCCCAACAACGACTGGTTCGTCGAGCTTGACTTTAATGGTGCCGAATTAAGGACTCTGATGGCGCTTACCGGACATAAACAACTTCCAGGGGATATCCATGAGTGGAACAAGAAAATTCTCCATGACAACGAGTCTGATCAGATGATGACAAGGGACGAAGCTAAAAAAGAAGTGTTCTCATGGTTGTATAATAGCAAAGAGCACAACAACGAGAAGCTTCTTTTAAAGGCATATGACAAGGAAGCTGTAAAGAGTAAATACTGGGATGGAAAAAGCGTCAGCACGGTTTTTGGAAGAAAGATTCCTTCAGACGAACATCACGCCCTCAACTATATAATTCAAAGTACTTGTGCAGATCTTATTCTGCGACAAATGATTAAGATCCATAAGGTTTTATCGGATAAGAAATCCAAAATTGCATTTTGTGTACATGACAGCATTGTTATTGATTTCTCTGTCGAGGACAAGCATATGCTCAAGGATTTAATTAAGCAATTTTCTGACACAGAGCTTGGTAACTTCAAGGTTAATATCCACGCCGGAGAAAGTTACGGAAAAATGATGGAGATCAGTTTATGAAAATACATAACAAATTAATAAGAGATAGAATTCCAGAGATTATGTCGACTGAGGGAAAGGAATATTCTATTCACATTGCATCAGAAGAAGAATATAAACAGAAATTAAAAGAAAAGTTATTAGAAGAAGCTAGTGAATTTTTAAAAGAGCCCTCTTTAGAAGAGATTGGTGACGTAGCCGAAGTTTTTGGTGCCATACTAGAGGCTTTTGATTACTCGGTCGAAGCCCTCCAGCATCAAATACTACAGAAGATCGCTGACAGAGGCTCCTTTAAAGATCGAATTGTATTAGAATGGACAGAAGATTAAAATGGAAACTATTATTGGATTAGGAAATGCTGGCTGCGCCATTGCAGATGAATTTGCTAAATATAAACAGTATAGCATCTACAAGATTGACGACAATCTCCAGGGCTTGAAGAAAAATGGCATTTATAATATGCCATGGCAAGATGGTCCAGAGAGATACGAAGCTAAGTGTCCGAAAATGAAGAACTTCTTCAAAAATGTAAGTGGAGAGGTTTTATTTATAGTTTCTGGTGCTGGTAACATCGCAGGCGCCACGTTGAATATACTGGAAAATATTAAACACTGTGGCATTAATGTTTTATACATCGAACCAGACTTAGAACTGTTGCCAATAACAAAACGTCCACAAGAAAAATCTACATATTATATCTTGCAGGAATATGCAAGGTCTGGAGTCTTCAAAAGAATCTTTATGATCAGTAATCCTATGGTAGAAGACTGTG
>Ga0098053_1000563_pt1 | contig 12162 bp, 13 predicted proteins | sample 15BtaG_FD_77068 | JGI IMG/M metagenome (GOLD analysis project Ga0098053, IMG submission 77068) | Marine viral communities from the Subarctic Pacific Ocean - 15B_ETSP_OMZ_AT15312_CsCl metaG | ecosystem: Environmental > Aquatic > Marine > Oceanic | place: Pacific Ocean | collected 2015-01-18 | reverse complement strand
TCGCCCAGCAGGTTTTTAAAAGTGTTCATGTTTTTGTCCTGGGTTGTTCCAAGGTAAGGCAAGCCTACCATAGGCAATGCCAGATTGCACCAACCAAGGGTGACTTGCGTTCAACCCAAGGCCAGCCTACACTAGCGGGCATGAAATCGCCGCCAATTTTCAGCGCATCAGAAATCATTGACCGCATCGGCGGCACTGCCGAGACCGCAAGACTGTGTGAAATCAGATCAGCCTCGGTCAGTGAGTGGCGGCGCAAAGGTATCCCTCAAGCGCGGCTGCTGTTTTTGCGCCTGGCTCGACCTGACGTTTTTGAACAATCCGCCTCCCAGGGGCGTTAAGCCTGGGCATTTCCTCCTCCTCCAACCATTGCCGCCCCTCCGGGGGCGGCCTTTTTTTATGCAAGCACAAATAGAGAAATTACTTGAAAGACTCGAGGGAGTGCGTGGCGGCAAGGGTCGCTGGCAGGCCCAATGTCCAGCGCATGATGATAGGTTGCCATCGCTGGCAATCACCGAGACCGATGACAAGGTCTTGATTCATTGTTTCGCGGGCTGCTCACCTGTCGAGGTGATGGACTCGGTCGGTCTCGAGTTAGGCGACCTATTCGCCGGCAGCATAAGCAATGGTCACAGTCACACGGTTAACTGGAAGAACCGAGTGAAACGTGGCCGCTATGCACTCAGCCTGATCGCAGTTTACGCCGGCCAGATAGAAGAACATTGGGATGAACTCGCCGCTGTCTTAGGTCTCGATGAGCGCGACCATGCGCTTTTCTTTGGTGCGTACAGAGACTTGAGGAAACTGCTCGATGGGTAGGCTCGAGCAACAGATAAAAGAACTCGACGAGTATTACCTCGGACTTGAAGAAAGCACAACGGGATTCACCGCACCCTTCCGAATAAAAGATTGGGGAGTCGAACGTTACAAGGGTGAGGCACCGGAGATTCAGTGGCTGATCAAGGACGTACTCCCGCAGGGCACTGCCTGCCTGATGGCATCAATGGGAGGTGTCGGTAAGAGTTATTTGATTTTGGACACCGCTATCGCCATCGCGACCGGGGCCAGCCTGTCAGGCCGCTACGCCCTGGGGGGTGAGGTCATCGACACCGGAGCGGTCGTGGTGGTCTCAGCCGAGGACAGTCATACCGCAATCCATCGTCGGATCGACCAGATCCTGTCCGAGAAGGGCAGGGCAGCGATCCGCGACAACTTCTATATGGTGCCGTTGCCCGATGCCGGCGGCAGCGTCACCTTCATCAAGCAACACCAGGGCGAATACCTGATGACCGAGCAATGGCTTTGGTTCTGTCAGGAAGTCAAGCGAATCCCAAACCTCAAATTCATTGCTTTGGATCCGCTGCAGGTATTTGTCCAGGCCGACATCACCAGCGACCCCGCTGCCGCACAAGTCTGGTGGTCAGCGGTATCAGCCCTTTGTGCCGAAACCGGTGCCTGCGTCATGGCCGCGCATCACATGAGAAAAGATGGCGGCATGAGCATCGAGACCCTGCTGCAGGCCAGGGAGGCGATCCGTGGCACGACCGGCCTGGTCGACGGTGCCAGGTGGGTGTACGCACTCTGGATGGCGACACAAGAAGAGCGTGAGGCCGCAGCGCACGCGATTGGAGACCACTTAGGGCCAATGTCCATGATTAAAGGGGGGGTCTGTAAATCCAACGAGTTTGGATCCGACAAGATCACGGTATACATCAGGAGTGAGTCAGGGCTGCTGCGAGACCGCACCGATGAGGTCAGCGACTGCCTCCTCGAGCGCACGGTGCTGACCCCTGAGCAGATGCGTGAGGTCTTTCAGGAAGTGGTCCGCCGCTGGGATGAGCGTGAGCCTTTTAGTCATCACCCGGCAGGTAAGGATAGATACCTCGGTAAATGGATCGCTGAGAGTTTTGATCTCGACTACAAATCTGCCAAGCGATACGTGGATGAGTGGATCAAGAAAAGAAACTTGGTGAAAGAGCCGCACCCGAGGATCAAAAACTCCTTTGGAATTCGTCGCCGGGAGACTCCTGATGGGTGAGTTTGTCAACTGGTCTTACCCCCCCCAAAACCCCACCAAAACCCCACCTTACCCCACCCTGGGGAGGGGGTGGGGTGGGGTTCCTATATATATAGGAACTCCCCCCCCCACTCCACTCCCTCTAGCAGTTACCCCCCCAACTACCCCACCCGCAGATTCACGAGGAGTTGAGTAGTGGATTCAAGAACCATTGATGAATTGGGTAACCGTTTTTTTTGTTTGGAGGTTATTGCGGCTGATGAATCCAGGGGTGACGGTGCACGATGGATCTGCCGTTGTGATTGCGGTAAGCGAGTCTCGCGGCGTGCCGCATCGTTAAGGAAGGGATACAACAAGGACTGTGGGTGTCGAATCTCGGGTCACAAGAAACTGATCGATGCAATTGTCGATATAGGCACGCCTCCATGTGAAAAAGGATGCGCTTATGTTGATAAATGTGGTGAGGAGGAATTGGCGTGCGAGCCATTTAGGGGCTGGGCTTTTTGGGGCGGCGACCACGAGCCAGACCCGGAAAATTTCAGACCCACTCAGGCTATATACAGGAGGTTGTATCGATGACCAACTCGAGAAACAAGGGCGCAGAAGGCGAGCGTGAGGTTGCCCGGATCTTGCGCAAAGAACTAGGGATTGACGTTCACCGGAACTGGCAAGCGCAGGCCGCTGGTGGTGGTGCCGATATTCTGATCCCAGGCTGGGCAGTAGAGGTCAAAAGGGCTAAAGTGCTCCGTATAGCCCCCTGGTGGACGCAGGCGGCGATTCAGGCAAACAGTAGTGGTCTAAGGCCGGTATTGATCTATCGGCCCGACAGGGGCAACTGGCGCGCTCTCATGGCAATTAATGATTTGAGGCCAGATCTGCGTTGCCCTCACCAGGTAGACATGGCACTCGAGTGCTGGTGCGAGATCTACCGCACAGATTACCAGGTCAGGCACCCAACAGAATGCTGACACTGGAGAGTTTCAAACTTCTTAATCCTAAGATCAACAGGTTCAGTGCTGGCACCGGCGGCACGCCTGATATCACGTTCCAGGAGGTCTCCGATGTGCTGGCGCAGATGTCACGACCAGCGGCTGCCTTTGCTCGCCTGCGCTATGCACATCAGGAGAGGTATGCCAGGCCAGTGCTGTATTACATCAGGAGCGAGGTGCTGCTTGAGACCGGCGATCCGATGCTCAGTGATTACTGGCAGTACATGACCTGGTTGGCGTTGCATTCGACGATTACAGAGAATGGGTTGACAAATCGCAACAAAGCCAAGGTGGTCCATGTGCGCTGGTGGACTAAGAAAAATGAGCATGACCTACAACTTTGCCTATATATCGTGGACCAATTGGACTTTGCTATTCGATCAGAATTGAAAGCGTGGAATGAGCGGCTATCTGTAGGTGAGATTTATTCGTGATGTAGAATTACAATCTCACGGAGTTTATGCAAGGTCGCCAATCGGCGGCCTTTTTTGTTGGTGTCCTCCGAGCGAAACCCCACAAACATCATTGGTCGCAATCGAGTCATGGCAACAGCAAAAAAGAATTCTGATCCAACCTACAACGAAACTCGGTCTGATGGTCAGTCAAGGTTCAAAAAGGGTAATCCCGGTAAACCCAAGGGAACTAAGAACAAGTTATCTTTCCAGGCTGCGGAGCGTATGGAGGAATTGGGCCTTGATCCGCTCCAGGGTTATGTTGACTTGTTGCGCAAGGCTCGCGAATCGGGCAACCAGGCAGTGGAGGAGCGATGCCTGTCGAGGTTGATGCAATTCCGTTGGGCTGGCCTGCATCATTCAATGGTCACGAACGTCGACGAGAAAGATCTCGAGGTCAGCGTCACGAAATTTGAGGTGCCAGAAGGGTGGGGAAAAGGGGGCATCGAAAGCGACCGAAGTTCGAGTTTCAATGATACGAATGAGAACGATTCGCAGACAGACGCAGGCACGCAGGCGCACGATGTAAAAATCAAGCGTTTTCCAAGTTCGGTTCCTGATTGAGGCACCAAGACCGCAACAGAATCAAGCACTTACGCTCCGTTCCCCCCGCTCGTTACCCCCAACCGGCCGGGGATGATCGGTTCGACCAGGAGGGGGGGGGTCGATCGCGCGCCAAAAAAAAGACCCCCCACCCCGAAAAAAAGGGGGGGGAGGGTAGTACGTTAGTACCTGCTGAAAAATATTTTCAAATCCCCGAGTTTGCATGAACCAAATTCAAATCCCCTATAAGTTTGCGCCGCGCGAATATCAGATACCAATATTCGCAGCACTTGATAACGACTACCGGCGTGCGTGCCTGGTGTGGCATCGGCGTGCAGGTAAGGATCTGACGCTTTGGAATTTGACGATCAAAAAAGCCCTGGAGCGTAAAGGCACATACTTCTACACACTACCGACCTATAACCAGGCGAAGAAAGTTATCTGGTCGGGTATGAGCAATGAGGGTGTGCGGTTCCTGGAACACCTGCCAAAGCCTATTGTTCGCAATCTCAACAACACCGAGATGCGCATCACCCTGGCGAACGGCAGCATCATCCAACTGGTCGGCACCGACAACATCGATAGTATCGTCGGCACTAACCCTGTCGGTGTCGTGTTCTCAGAATACAGTCTACAGAACCCAAAGGCCTGGGAACTGATCCGACCAATCCTCGCCCTTAATGAGGGGTGGGCAGTTTTCAACTACACCCCTCGAGGGCGCAATCACGGCTGGCGACTATTCACAATGGCCGAGAAGAACCCCGATTGGTACGTCCAAAAACTCAGTGTCACTGACACTGGTCTATTGGATGATGTAGCGATTCAGCGTGAACGCGATGAGGGTATGCCCGAGGAGTTAATCCAGAGCGAATACTTCTGTTCGTGGGATGCAGCACTGCCTGGCGCTTACTACCGTGATCAGTTGGATAAGGCGCGAGCCATGAACCGCATTACGGTGGTTCCACACCGCAGCGGGTTCCCGGTCTACACCGGCTGGGATATTGGTATCGGTGACTCCACTGCGATCTGGTTCTTGCAAGTGGTCGACCAACAGATCCATGTGATCGACTACGAACAGCACGCAGGCGAAGCCCTGCCGTACTACGTTAACCTTATTAAAGACAAGGACTACACCTACGGTGAGCATTTCGCACCGCACGACATCGCAGCCAGAGACTTCACCAGCGGCAAAACCCGCATCGAGATGGCACGCGACTTAGGCCTGTTTTTCACGGTGGTGCGAAAGGCACCAGTGGATGACGGCATCAACTGCGTGCGATCCATGTTCAACCGCTTTTTGTTTGACGAAGATAATTGCGGCCACGGCATCGATTGCCTGGCGGCGTACCGAAAAGATTTTGATGAAAAGAACCAATCCTGGAAGGCAAAGCCTGTTCACGATTGGTCATCCCATGCCGCTGACGCAATGCGCACCTTCTGTATGGGCTGGGATGAGATGGGGCATATCCAACAACACCGACCGACTCGGGTCATAAGAGCGATAGCATAAATGGCGAACTACGAAGCATACGCAAAAGGGTACGGTGATCTGCTGGCCGACTTTAAAAAGAATTGGCAAGGCAAGATCAGTCTGAGTCAGTACGGTCAGATGCACTACCAGAACTACGGTCAAAAAGAAGGTCGCAACATTCCCGGTGGCTCGAGCGGTGGCAGTGGACCAAAGAAGTTTGAAGTTGGTGGTGTCAGTTACCCCAAGGGAACTTCAAGCAAAATTCTTGGTAGTAACCCAAATGAAGGTTACAAGGCCAAGGCAACCCTAGAGAGTGGTAGCCACACTGCGCAAGAAAATGTGCCAGGTGGTGCTGTTGGCGGCGTACAGATGCGGATGAATAAGCGCGGCCAGCGAACCTTCTTGCACGCCAGCGGTGCTACCTATGTTGAGCGTGACCCCGGTAGCGGTGTGTTCACAAACAATACTCTCGAAGGCGGCACGATGAAGATCTCCGAATGGACGCATCGTGAGCAACCCGCACCCAAAGAATCTGCACCGGCACCGACAACATCCTCGGGGGTAAGGATCGCAGCACCAGTAAATACTGCGTCAAAGGTTGGCGGCACAACATCAAGTGCCCCTGTGAATACGGGGATTGGTGCAACGCAGACGGCACTGGTGGCAGCGATCAATGCAATCAATGCGATGGCAACCGGCTATGCCGCGAAACCGGCGGCAACGCAAACACAAATGTGGCCTGGCGCACCGTCCTGGGTGAAATCATTTGACGATTACACCAGGTGGAAACGTCAGCAATCGGCTGCGACCGGATTTTTGTCGACGGTGAAAACGTCATCAACCGGCCTGACCCCGGAAGACCTTATTAAGAACGTATTAGTCACTAAACTCACCGGCTGATGGGTAAGACACCAGACCCGCAGGCGATCATTCGCCGCTGCAAAGAACTCAAGAATAAGCGCGAGAATTGGGATGCCGTGTGGGATGAGGTCGCGCATTTTGTGCTGCCGACCAAAGCCGACTTTGTCTCCAAGCGCGAAGGTGGTGCCAAGCGTGACCAGGAGTTATATGACTCCACTGCAATTACCTCTAACCAGACCCTGGCCTCGGGGTTACATGGTGCGTTAACGGCACCCAGCGGCCGCTGGTTCCATATCCGCTTTCGTGAGGAAGGTCTGAACAACGATGATGCTGCAATTGAGTGGCTCGAGGATTCGGTCGACCGAATCTACAAGGCGATTGAGGAGTCGAACTTTAATTCTGAGGTTAACGAACTCTATTTGGACCTTTGCTGTTTCGGCACTGCAGCGATGTTGGTCGAGACCGATAAGACTGACAACCAGGACAGCCTCAACTTCCGCACGGTGCATCTTTCCGAGATTGCGGTCGCGGAGAACGTCGACGGAAATGTCGACACCATCTATCGTTCACTGAAGTTCACAGCACGCCAGGCCAAGCAGTTATTCCCAACAGAAGATCTAGGCGAGTCGATAGAACGTGCCCTGGAGGACAAGCCAGATAAAGAGTTTGAATTTATCCATGCGGTCTATCCACGACCTGATGTGGGGGCAACCGAGTTGGCACTCGGCAAGGATCGCCCCTGGGCCTCATGTTGGGTGCAGGTCAAAGACAAGAAAATGATCCGAGAGGACGGTTACTACGAGTGCCCCTGGATGGTGCCGAGGTGGTCAAAACTCTCGGGTGATGTTTACGGGTTCAGCCCTGCGATGATGGCACGCGCTGATATTCGCACCCTTAACGCAGCAAAACTGTTCGAGTTGCGTGCCTGGGAAAAGACGATCGACCCACCGACATTGGCATCTTATAACGGCATCATCGGTGACCTGAGATTAGATCCAGGCGGCCTTACCTATGTGCGCGACATCAACGGCATCAAGCCATTGCAAAACGGCACGCAGTGGCAGGTAAGCCAAATCAAGTCCAGCGAACTGATCACCAACATTCGTAGAGCGTTCTTTAACGATCAATTGCAACTGCATGAAGGTCCGAACATGACGGCAACAGAAGTGCGTGCCCGAATGGAACTGATGCAGCAGATCCTGGGGCCGGTTGTGGGTCGCCTGCAAAGCGAGTTTCTGAATCCGCTGATCCAGCGTGTCTTTATGGTGATGTTCCGGGCCGGCCAGTTTGATGAGCCTCCGCAGTCGTTGATGGGGGGCGGCAGCAAACTCGATGTCGAGTATGTCTCACCCCTGGCACGCGCTCAAAAGATGGAAGAAGTGTTTGCCGTGGAACGTTGGTTTGAGCAGTTGGGCGGCATGGCGCAGGTCGATCCAACGGTGCTTGATGTTGTCGACTTCTCCAAGATCGGGCGGATGCTTGCCAAGCGGTTGGGTGTTCCCGGTGAGGTGATGAAATCCGAGGATCAAATGATGCAACTTCAAATGCAGCGGCAGCAGGCAGAGCAGGCACAAGCGCAGATGATGCAGCAGCAGGCCGCACTCGAGCAGGCAGGCCAGGCAGCGCAGGTCGCTGGTTCTATCGATGAGGTAGGTCAGGACAGTGTTGCTGGTGTGGTCGCTGGGCTGCAGCCTCAATGATTACACCTGATGACTTTCAAAAAAAATGGCTCAAGGTCATGGACTCGCCTGACGGTGAGGTCATCCTAGCAGGCCTACTAGAGATGTATGTAATGAGAACATCTCACACTCCAGGAGACCCATATCAAACGGCTTTTCACGAAGGCGAAAGAAATGTGGTCAATTTTCTATTAAATCTGGTCCGACTAAAGGGTAACTAGACATGGCTGAAACTGAAACCACTGAATCTGTTCTAACTCAAGAGACACCACAAGAGAGCACCAGCGGCGGCACCTGGCGCGAATCACTGCCAGAGGATCTGCGCGAGTCGGGATCTCTTAAAGATATTCCCGACATACCCACCCTGGCAAAAGCCTATAACGATGCGCAGTCCTACATTGGCCGCAGTATCCGCATACCTGGTGAGGATGCCGGCGAAGACACCTGGAATGACTTCAACGCCAAACTCATGGATGTGCCTGGCATGGCTAGGGTGCCGACCGAGGATTCTACCCAAGAGGATTGGACAGCCTTTTACAACACGATGGGCAGACCGGAGGCGGCTGCGGATTACCGCATTGAACGCGCCGAGGGAATGCAGCCGAGTGAGGCCGAAGGACCGCTGCTGGAGAAACTACACGAATTAGGTCTCAACAGTTCACAAGCCTCTGGCCTAGTGAACTGGATGAACCAAGGTGTCAACGTAGTGAATGAGGACGGCGAGCGATCTCAGGCCGAGGCGATCTCCAGCCTTAAAGATGATTGGGGCCAGGCGTTTGACAGCAAACTAAAAGATGCCAAGGCTGCACTGCAGGTCTACGGTGATGAAAGTCTGGTTAACGAACTTAACGCAACCGGCCTGGGTAATAACGTGCAACTGATCAGAGCGTTCGCTGAGATCGGCAAGGGCTTTTCTGAAGATCCCGCGATTGCGGCAGGCGAGAGCAAATCAATGGGTATGACACCAGCCGAGGCGAGATCTCAGATTGACGAGATACAGGGCAACCCAGGCCATGCGTATTTTGACGATGCAAACCCAGGTCACCAGGCTGCGGTTGAAAGAATGCAAAAACTTTATCAGTCAGCGTATGTGTCTGATGAAACCCAAGAACCTGACGCTTTCGAGCGGAGGTTTGCCAACGGGTAGCCCCTCGGGGTCCGTTACCTAGCGACCAGGTGGGTCGCCGCTGACGAGCGCATACGCAGATGGGTCCGTGAGGACAGCCCATTGAAACCAAAGCACCGGCTAACGCCGGTTTTTTTAATTTCAATGAGGACTAACTCATGGCCTATACAGGCAATAAATGGTATGCACAGCAGTACCAGGATGCCGTTCTGCAGTTGGCACAGCAGAAGGGATCGAAACTGCGAAACGTGGTCTTTACCAAGACTGCAAATTCCGAGAAGGTCAATTTCGAGCGACTCGGATCAACTGCGGCAGTCTCTAAAACGACCCGCTACACCGATACGCCCAACGTGGAGATGACCCACTCAAGGCGTACCGTCACCCTGGCCGATTACCATTGGGCCACCATGCATGATTGGACAGACGATGTCCGAATGCTGGTAGACCCCAAGGGTTCCTACACCAAGGCTGGTGCCTGGGCGATGGGGCGTGCGATTGATGATCTGATCATCACTGCTGCTCTTGGCAATGCTGTTGATGGCGATGCAACCAACGTGGCGCTGCCTGCTGGGCAGAAAATCACTGAGGCATCGACCGGCGGCATGACTCTCGCGAAAATCCTGGAAGCGAAACGCATCCTGGATGCTGGCGAGGTTGAGAATGAGGATCGGTATTTTGTCCTCGGGTCGCAGCAGTTGGAAGATCTGCTAAATGTGACAGAAATCAAAAGTGCTGATTACAACTCTGTAAAAGCACTGGTGAATGGTCAGATTGACTCTTACCTTGGTTTCAAATTCATTCGCAGTGAGCGTCTTAACACGACCGGCACAACCAAACGTCAGTGTATTGCGTTTCAGAAAACTGGTCTCGGTCTTGCCATCGGCAAAGACATGATGACCAAGATCGATGAGCGGCCTGACAAGTCATACGGCTGGCAGGTGTACCTGGCCTGGGCAATGCAAGCCACGCGCATCGAAGATGAGCGTGTCGTTGAAGTGCAGGCGCACGAAGCCTAATCTTCTCTCCTGGGGATTGGCGGCCTTTCGGGGCCGCCTTTTTCCTTGGGCCTGGAAGGTTTCGACGTTGAGAAAAATTAAATTCCTCACCGGACCTCGGTTCGAGTCCGAGCAGGTCCACCATTGACAAAAAGAAACTACCGCAAAGAGTACGACACATACCACTCGAGTGCGGATCAAAAGAAACGTCGAGCATCAAGAAATGCAGCGCGGCGTTTAATGATTGCGGCCGGTGCCGCACGAAAAGGAGATGGTAAGGACGTTGATCATAAAGATCGCAACCCAACGAACAACTCACGCAAGAATATTCGCGTGACAACTCAAAAGACTAACCGAGGATGGCGTAAAGGCAAATAATGGCATTTTCAAAACTTTCCATCATTAATGATGCCCTCACGCTATTGGGCACTAACCGCATCACCTCATTGAGTGATGGCAGCACTGAATCTGCCGTGATGAACCAGATTTTCGATGGAGTCCAGGATGGTGTGATGCGTGCTTACCCCTGGAACTGCTTAACCAATCGCACGCAGTTGGCCGCGTCGACCACGACCCCGGCATTCGGATTCGATTTTCAATATCCGCTGCCGACAGATCCGTACTGCCTCCGGGTGCTCGAGTTGAACGAGACAACCAACCTGGATACCTGGAAGGTCGAAGGGCGCAACCTTTTGACCAATGCCTCGGCCTGCAAGATTCGTTTCATTGGGCGACCCGACTCACTCGGTGAGATTGACGGTCTGTTAGCCCAGGCGATTGCGGCACGACTCGCCGCTGATGCGGCCTACACCCTGGTGCAATCCAATGGGGTTGCGCAGTTGATGTGGCAGATCTACGCGAGCAAAATTCAAGAGGCGCAGTCGATCGATCAAATTGAATCCTCAAGGGATCATTTTGTCTCAACCAGGTTTGAAGAAGTTCGGGCCGGTGTTGATTCAAATGGGATTCGATTCGGCAGGGCATGGTGGTAAGTGGCGCGCACTCACGCGATCCAGACCAACTTTTTGAGTGGCGAATTGTCGCCGCTGTTGCATGGTCGAGTCGACACCGAGCGTTATGGTGATGCTGTCCAGACCTGTGAGAATTTCATCATAAAGGTTCACGGTGGTGTCGAACGTCGAGGCGGCACGCATTACGTTTCTGAGGTCAAAGACTCAAGCAAAGAAGTTCGCTTGATTCGCTTTGAGTTTAATCGGACGCAAAGTTATGTTCTCGAGTTTGGCGATGAGTACATCAGGTTTTACACGCAAAACGGACAAGTGCAATCTGGCGGCAGCGCGTATGAGGTTTCATCTCCCTGGACCGAGGCGCAACTGGATGAAATCCAAGTGGCGCAGTCGGCGGATACGATGTACATCGTACATCCCGATGTTTCGCCGCGAAAGTTGGTACGTTCCAGTAACACCTCCTGGGCGTTAACGGCACCCTCATTCACGGCACCCAAGTGGGATGCCACAGACAAATATCCTCGAGCGGTCGTGTTCCATCAGCAGCGGCTTTGGTTTGGCGGAACTGAGGCAAAGCCGCAGTCGATTTTTGGATCAAAGACTGATGACTTTGAGGACTTCACGACCGGCACCAGCGATGATGATGCATTGGAATATGCGATCGCATCATACAAAGTCAACACCGTCGAATGGATGTCATCGACCGAGGTGCTCCTGGTCGGCACCAGCGGCGGCGAGTTTAAGGTTACCGGCGGCAGTGCTGCGCTGACACCATCCAATGTGCAGGTAACCAGGCAGACCTCCTACGGTGGCAAGAACATTCAACCCCGGCACATCGGTTACCAGACACTGTTTGTGCAGGGCACCGGCACTGCGGTGCGATCCTACGAATATTCCTGGGGCAACGATTCTTACGAATCCGAAGATTTGACGTTTCTAGCCGAGCACATCGGCAGCGAAGGCATCAAGGATATGACGTACCAGATGGTGCCCGATAGCATCCTCTGGTGCGTCCTCGATAACGGCATCCTGGCCGGCATGACCTACGAAAAAGGTCGCAAGAT
>Ga0098053_1000562_pt1 | contig 12169 bp, 11 predicted proteins | sample 15BtaG_FD_77068 | JGI IMG/M metagenome (GOLD analysis project Ga0098053, IMG submission 77068) | Marine viral communities from the Subarctic Pacific Ocean - 15B_ETSP_OMZ_AT15312_CsCl metaG | ecosystem: Environmental > Aquatic > Marine > Oceanic | place: Pacific Ocean | collected 2015-01-18 | reverse complement strand
TGCAGGGCCGTGTCGGTCGCTATCCCTCCAAGCGTGAAGGCGGGCCGACCTGGCTCGGGGTTATCATGGATACCAACCCACCAGACAGTGATCACTGGTGGTATCGGTTGTTCGAGGAAGTGGCACCGGATGGATGGCAGTTGTTCAAGCAGCCAAGCGGCCGGGGTCCTGATGCGGAGAATACCGACAACCTGCCTGATGGATATTACGACCGACTGCAGGCAGGCAAGGACGATGAGTGGGTCCGGGTCTATGTCGATGGCGAATACGGATTTATCTCTGAGGGCAGGCCGGTCTATCCCGAGTTCCGCGATCACCTGCACGTTTCGCGTGAAACCCTCAAGCCCCTGGACAATACGCCAGTGGTGATCGGTATCGACTTTGGTCTGACGCCGGCAGCGGTCTTTGGTCAGCGTGATGTGCGGGGCCGCTGGCGCTGGATACATGAGCTGGTGACCGAGGATATGGGTGCAGTCAGGTTCGCCGAGCTGCTGCAGAATGAGATGGCGTCGAAGTTCCCGGGCGCTGAGTTCCAGGTATGGGGTGATCCGGCAGGCGACCAAAGGGCGCAGACCGATGAAACCACACCCTTTCAGATACTGCGTGCCAGGGGCATCAAGGCACGACCTGCGCCGAGCAATGACTTTACGCTGCGCCGGGAGGCAGTGGCGACACCGTTGTCGCGCCTGGTCGATGGCGAACCGGGTCTGCTGATCTCGCCCAACTGCACATCGCTGCGCAAGGCTATGGGTGGGGGCTACTGCTACAAGCGGGTGCAGGTGTCAGGTGATGAACGGTTCCACGATAAGCCGGACAAGAATCAATACAGCCACGTCGCGGATGCGGCGCAGTACCTGATGCTCGGTGCCGGTGAGGGCAGGGCAATCCTCAAGCACCACACCCCGGGGCCAACAAAGCCAATCCAGGCAGATCAGGGTTGGAGTGTCTTTGGTTGAGCTATTACGTCATAGCGTTCACGCGCCAGGGATCACCACGCTGGTGGAACCGTTTTTTACATCCAAATGCGCTGCACGTCTTTGCCCTCAAGTGGACCGGCAAGCATTGGGTGATGGTGCATCCGAGGATCGCGTACCTTGAGGTGCAGGTGCTTGAGTATGACCAGGAGAGCGACCTACCCGAGATCGCTGCAAAAATGGCAATAGAGGGTTTATGTCGGGTAAACTTCAATCAACTGGATACAGAACGTATCCGCGTGCCGTGGATATTTGGACCTTGGACCTGTGTATCGCAGATCAAGGCACTGCTCGGTATCCGCGCCTGCTGGGTACTGACGCCGCGACAACTGTGGCGACACTTACAACAAGGGATTTAATATGGGTGATTCTGGTGGTGGTGATAGCGGTCCCGGTCCGAAGGGACGAGGCGGCAGGAGTCTTGGCTCAATCGGCGCGCAAGCGGTAGGCCGAGGCGGTGTGTCCGTAGGCCCGGGGGCGAAGAACGCAGCGGAGGAAACGCCCAGCGCAATAGCTCGCGCCTTGGGGTTATCCAACGCCGCCCGACAGAGTAATTTCAACAACAACGCTGCACTGGACGCGGAGATGATGGCCGGTAATCGTCCCGAGCCGATTGATTACAGCAAGCCCGAACCGCAAAACCCAACACCCGAGTCTGTAGCCGCGCCGGCACCAAAGCCGCAGCCGAGGCCGCAGCCAACGCCAACGGCAGCACCGCCCCCGGTGGTTTCAAAAGCCCCGGAACCAGCCTTTGATGCAGCCGCATACATGGCGGATATCCAAGCCAAATATGATGAGCAGCTTAAAGCGATACAGGGGGAGATCGCGGCGGCCGATGCGGCCCGCGCAGCGCAGCTGGATGAACTGACCAAGGCGACCGAGGATAAGAAAAAGAAGATCAAGAGCCCGCGTAAACTTGGGCGCCTGTCGTTGTTGTCGGGTTCTGAGCTCGGCGTACCCAAGGCGACAACGCTCGGCACTGCGACATAAGGATGAAGTACAACAAACCCAGCGAGCTGGGAACTACCGAGGACCTAGTTAAACGATTCCAGGCCGCTAAAAAACAGCGATCCGCCTGGCAGTCCCATTTGAGGGAGTGCTACGAATACGCACTGCCCCAGCGCAACACGATGAGCAGTTTCTCGCGTGGGCAGAAAAAGAACGAAGATATCTATGACTCGACTGCCGTGGTCGGCACACAGAAGTTTGCCAGCCGGCTGCAGGCCACACTGATTCCACCGTGGCGTGAGTGGTCGATGCTGATGCCGGGTTCTGAGATACCCGAGGACGAGCACGAGAAGATTCAACCGGTCCTCGATGATGTGACTAAAATCATTTTTGATCACATTAATCACAGCAATTTCTCGACCCAGGCACACGAGTCATTCCTTGACCTCGCGGTATCGACCGGGGTTATGTCGCTGGAAGAATCCGAAGGAACTAGCTCGGCGTTGGAGTTTCACGCCGCACCGCTCGCTGAGATATACCCCGAGGCTGGACCGTGGGGCACCATCGAAACCGTATGGCGTGAACATAAAGTACCGGCCCGGCATATCGACCGGCTATGGCCTGGTGCTGAAATGTCGGAGAGCATGAAGAAAAAGGCCAGCGAGCGACCTGACGAAAAAATCAGCTTAATCGAGGGCACCGTCTATCTGCCGAAACGTGGTTATTGGCATCAGTGCGTCCTCGAAGAAGCCAGCAAAGAATATATATTCGGCCAGGATTATGAGGTTAGTCCGTGGATCGTGTTTCGTGAGTATGTGGTGCCAGGTGAAACGCTGGGACGTGGCCGGATTATGCAGGTGCTGCCGGACATTAAGACCGCCAACAAGGTGGTCGAGTACGTTCTCAAGAACGCGGCCCTGGCAATCTCGGGTGTTTATACCGCGGCCGATGATGGGGTGATCAACCCATACAATATTCGGCTGACCCCGGGCGCCATTATCCCGGTCGGCAGTAACGACAACTCCAATCCGACGCTGCGACCGCTGGACCGCTCCGGCGATATTCAGTTCAGTGCCCTGGTACTGGATGACCTGCGCAAGCGCATCAATAAGGCGCTCTTTGCTGAACCCTTTGGTGAGATTGATTCGCCGGTACGCAGCGCCACCGAAATGGCTATGCGGAATCAGGAGCTGGTGCAGGATTCGGGTAGCGCCTTTGGCCGGATGCAGACTGAGTTCGTGGAGAAGGTAATTAAGCGGGCTGTGTCAATCTTGAAACGGGCCGGCAAAATTCCCGATATCCGGGTCGATGGCAAAGAGGTCACCATCAAGCACACCAGCCCATTGGCTCGGGCACAGGACCAGGATGATCTGGTGGCGGTCAATCAGTATTTACAGACTATCGGCCAGCTCGGTCCCGAAGTGTTGGGCCTGGGTACTAAATTAGAGGACTTGCCGGGATACATTGGCAAAAAGCTCGGCATTGAAGCTGACCTGCTACGCACTGAGGTCGAAAGAGAGGAAATGGCACAGGCGGCACAGGCGGCACAGGCGGCACAGCAACCTGCTGCATGATTGAACAAGTCAAGGCCCGCAAGGGCTGGGCGGCGCTGGATATTGACTCGCCCGGGCAATCCAAAGAGAGCGCGGCCAAAGGCCGGGAAATTGCCTCACGCTTTCACGAGTGTTTTCGTACCGAAGCTGGTCAGTTCGTGCTCGACCGGCTCATTGCCATAACCATTTTACGTCCCACCGTAACGCCTGGCTCAACACAGTTTGAGGCCGGTATCCGCGAAGGACGTGCCGATCTGGTGCGTCAAATCCTGACGCAGATTGAAACCGCAGAGAAACAGTGAGGTATCCCCCATGACAGACGAACAGGAAGTACAAGCCACCGAGACCGAACATCCGGCAGCTGCTGCCGAGGCAGTGCCTGGCGATTCCCTGATTGATACCGTTGAGAGCGCACCAGCTGAAGTCGATGGCGCCCGCGACGTGCCCGAGTGGTTCCGTCAGGACAAATACAAAACCGTCGAGGACCAGGCCAAAGCCTATGCCGAGCTGGAGAAGCGCATGGGTTCGTTTACTGGTGCCCCCGAGGACGATTATCAGGTGCCGCAGGTCGAGGGTCTGGATGCGGGCGTCATGGAAAGTAACCCGATGATCGCGTGGTTTAAGCAATCAGCGCGTGAAGCCGGTATGGACCAGGCATCGTTTGAGCGCTTTGTCTCCGGTTATCTTTCGACTGAGCAGGAAATGATTAGCAATAACCGACAGAATGAGCTCGCAGCTCTCGGTGATAACGCTAAATCACGCCTGACCGATCTCGCTGATTGGGGCCAGGGCAATCTATCCGCTGACCAGTGGGAGATATTTAAGGGTGTGGCATCCACAGCGGTCGGCGTAGAGCTGCTGGAATCCATGATCGGCAGAACACGCGAGGCCAAGCTCGCCCGCGATCCCCAGGTAACGCAATCCAGTGGGCATACCACGGCCGAAGAATTGCGCCAGATGCGTTACGCCAAGACCGAAACCGGGCACCTGCGCATGAGCGTGGACCCCGAATACAAGAAACAGGTAGACCGTGCTTACCAGGAGGCGTATGGCACGGCCGCCTAAAAGTTGAAATAGCCATATAAGTATGGATACAATTCGTATCTAGGAACAAGTAAAGCGTTTGTAGTGGATACCTCGCAGCAGCGAGCCCGCAATGCAATCGTGTAATTGTTAGCTCTAGGAACGGACACCTCGATCCTTATCGAGCCCTGACCGGAGTCGGATCACACAGCACGCACGCTGTGAGACGTCGGCCCGCGCAGCGGATACCCGAGTGTCGAAAGGCGCCAGGCGAAAGCCCGGCATTTTTAGACATTTGATAAGGATCAAATATTATGTCCATTAATCTGTCACCGGTTGCGGTGACTCAGTTCGATGATGACGTGAAGCATGCGTTTCAGACTGCTGGGTCCCTCCGCGACACCGTTACAGTGCGTAATGGCGTAGTCGGCGATATTTACAAGTTCCGCAAAATGGGTAAGGGCCTGGCAAACCAAAAGGCCACCCAAGCGGACGTAACGCCGATGGACGTTTCGCACTCTCTTATCTCCTGCACGCTCGGAAACTGGAACGCGCCGGAGTACACCGACATTTTCGATGCTGCCGAGGTCAATTTTGACGAGCAACGCGAACTAGCGCAGACCATTGCGGGTGCGTTGGGCCGTCGCGTGGATCAGTTGATTATCGACGCCCTGGCTGCTGAGTCGAGTCCGGCGGGCACTATTGCCCACGGTTCGGGTGGTATGACTGTGGCGAAGGTGGTCGAAGCCTCCAAGCATCTCAACGACAAAGGTGTGCCCTCGGGCGACCGGCATTTTGCAGTATCTGCTGGCGGCCTTGAGGACCTGCTGAACATCACCACGGTCACCAGCTCCGACTACAACAGCGTTAAGGCGCTTATGTCCGGCGAGCTGAATACCTGGATGGGTTTTCAGTGGCACATCATCGAGTCCCGCGACGAAGGCGGCCTGCCCTATGCTTCAAGCACTTGGGAAGGTTTCGCCTGGCACAAAAGTGCAATCGGCCTTGCGGTTGGCATTGATATCAAAACCGAAATTAATTACGTCGCGCAAAAGACCTCCTGGCTTTGCAACGGCGTAATGAAAGCGGGCTCGATATCACGAGATGGCGACGGTTCTGTTTCCGTTTCCTACCAATAAGGGGTAATCATCATGGCATACGCATTAAGTGGTTTACAGCAGATCGGCCCTGGTGGGAAAGCTCCCCGAATGTGGGTCTATTCAACAACCGACGCGATTGCGACTGTAAATACCGAGGGGTATTTCAACGACGCGACTGATCTTTTGCAGGTGCGAGATATTATTTGGGTGTGCGATACCAGCACACCGACAACTAATATCGTCAGCGTACTTTCAAACGCATCCAGTGTTGTTGATATATCCGATGGCACTGCAATCTCTGAAACCGACAGCGACTAATCGCTACTCGGTTCATTAGGTTCCTCGTTGTGGGGGAACACAACCTAGAAGGGCAGGGGTCTGAAATATGGCCCTTGCCTTTTCTTTTTTAGGATTTAAGTATGGCGACCAGCATTTCGATGTGCTCTAACGCCCTGCTGATGATCGGGCATGGCACGATCTCGTCGTTTACCGAAGGGGGCTCGGGCGCCGAGGCAGCATCGAACCTATACGGTTCGACATTTGAATCGCTGCTAAGTGCGCACCGTTGGCGTTTTGCGTCGGCAAAAAGTCAGTTAAGCCAACTGACCGATACGCCGCTTAATGATTGGACCTATGCCTACAGCCTGCCATCCGGTTATCTAATGGGGATCAAGGTATACCCTAATATCGAATTCGAGATTTATGAAAACAAACTGTATTCGGATTCCAATGAGGTAGCACTTGATTATCTTTTCAAACCCGATGAATCCCGGCTGCCAGCGTATTTTGCTAAGACACTGGAATATGACCTGGCGGCACAGTTTGCCATTCCGGTAACCGGCAACCGTTCCCTGGCTGAGATATATACGCTCAAGTTTGAGAATCAGTTAAAGCGTGCCCGGTATGCGGATTCGCAGTCACGGCCACAGGTCGGCATTGTCGATTCACCGTTTGTTGAGGCCAGAGTGTAGTGCCACGTCTTAGAACGCTGCAGACAGCGTTTAATGCGGGGGTGCTCGATCCGCGCCTGGCAGCGCGTACTGATGTAAAACAGTATTACCAGGGCGCCGATACCGGCACCAATGTCCTGGCGTTGCCGCAGGGTGGCTTTAAGCGACGTCCTGGCATGGCGTATTACGCCACGCTGGGCGCTGAATCTGTCCTGTGTACGTTTTCATTTAATGTCGCGCAGACCTATGTCATGGCGTTTCAGAACAACGCCATCAAGGTATATATGGATGGGGTTCTGCAAGCCACCGTAACCACGACCTATACCCTGGCGCAGTGCAAAGAGCTTAATGTTGTGCAGTCAGCAGACACGATGATTATCGTGCATGAGGATCACCAGCCAGCCAAACTGGTACGTGGTGCCGCACATACCAGCTGGACCCTTTCAAATATCACCCTGTCCAACATTCCGCAGTTCGATTTTGGCTCGGGTGACGAGGACGTATGGAGCGCAACACGAGGCTGGCCTAAGACAGCGGCCTTTTTTCAGCAGCGCCTGTGGTTTGGGGGATCGGCGCAGCGGCCACAGACTTTATGGGGTTCACAGATTGCCGATTATTATAATTTCGACGTCGGCACTGGTGCAGATGATGATGCGATTAATGTAACCCTGGACACTAATCAGATTAATGCCATTGTTGCTTTAATGCCGGCCAGGCATCTGCAGCTCTTTACGACCGGCGGCGAGTTTTATATTGCATCGAGTCCGATTACCCCGGGCAATATAGCGATTAAGAACCAGACCCGGTTCGGTTCCAGTACCACACCGCCCGTCAATGTTGACGGGGCGACATTGTTCCTTGACTACGGCCAAAGCTCGGTCCGTGAGTTTCTATTTTCTTGGGAGGAAGATGCGTACACGTCGAACAGCGCGACGCTCCTGGCGTCACACCTCATCACGACGCCGGTTGATATGGATGCACGGCGCGGAACAGCGACAGAAGATGCGAATTATGTTTATGTGGTCAACTCCGATGGGACGATGGCGGTATTCAACACGCTACGATCCCAACAGGTTGCCGGATGGACCAAGTGGCAAACGACCGGAGAAATAGAAGCGGTCACAGTTGAGGGCACCGAGGTCTGGTTTGCGGTCAAGCGCACCATCAACAGCGCGACCGTGTACTACCTGGAAAAAGCCGACCCGGATACCTATACCGACGCCAACAAAAGCCAAACGCAATCCGCGAGTACCGCAGTATCAGGACTTGCCCACCTAAATGGTGAATCCTGCAGGGTCCGCGCTGATGGCGCGATTATGGATGATGCCGCACCATCAGGCGGCGCGATCACCCTAACACGCGATGGTGCCGAGGTAGAGGTTGGCCTCGATTTTGATGTAACCGTAAAGACTATGCCGATTACCTCAGAATTTGGCAACGGCTCAATCTTGACTGAAAAAAAGCGGCTTATTCGTATCGTGGCTGATCTGTATCAATCTTTAGGCGTATATGTCACCACGACGGCCACCAGTGCAAACGTACTCATACCCGAACGTAGTCTGGGTGAGGACGTGCTCGATACCGCACCGTCGGCCTTTACCGGCATTAAAGAGGTGTATCTAAATGGCTGGGACCGTTTAGCCCAGGTCACAATCACTCAGACAGACCCGCAGCCCTTCACTCTGCTGGGTTTGGTTGTTGAGGTGGAGGCGTAATGGCGATTAGCGCAGCGGCGATGTTTATCGGCAGCAAAGTGATCGGGTCTTTCTTACAAGCATCTGCCGGCAGCAAAGCGAAAAAATCAGCCGGTGTATTGGCTGATATGACACTCGCCAGCGGTGAAAAACAGTCTGGTCTACTTACGCAGTATGCCGAGCGTCAGAACGAATATGCCGGATTGCACGATGCCTATGCCCAGCAGGCAGCGGATGCGGTAAGACGTCAAGCCGGTCTGCGTTACCTGTATGCCGACCAGGCTGCTGACCTAGAGGAACAGGAGATACCACTAATGCTGCTCGGGATCGAGCGGCAGGTAAAAGAAGAAGAAAAACTAGCGACCGACCGGGAGATAGGACGGCGCCGGCAGCTGACACAGGCGCTATCCAGCCAGGTGGCTTTGCGTACTGCGCAAGGCATCCAGGCATACGACGGCAGCCCATTAGCAATGATGGGGGCGGATATCACACAGTTTGATCGTGACCAGGCGATAGATAAAGGCGACACCGCCCGGCGCATTGTTGATAACCGTTTCTTTGGGTCCGAGCGGGCCAAGCTCATGGCTAACCGGGTATCGCTGTTGCGATTCGGTGCTGCCACAGAACTAGAGGCTGGCATGGAACAGGCCACCCTGGTGGGCACCCAGGCGCAGCTGCAGGCCGAGTCGATTCGCATGGCCGCCGAGGGCACCATGATGAGTGCCGAGTCGCGCCTTGAGTCATCGCAGCTCGAAGCCGAAGCAATCCGCATTCAAGGCAAGACCGCACAGACCAGCTCGTATATCAGCGCAGCCAATACGTTGTTAGATGCTGGATACCGATACAGCCAGTTAGGTGGATAAGATGGCGACCACACGCAGATACCAATCAGACCAACGAGCCGGCACACCGCAGGGCCGTGATCCGTTCAGTTATGGACAGGGGATTCGTGCGCCGGCTGCGCCGAATATTCCAATGCCGCCACGGCCGTCAGCGGCGCCACCAGGCCCGCCGCGTATTTATGAGCCGCGCATTACCCCAGCGCAGGCACGCTTTGAAGGGCAATCCAAGATAGCGAGTCAGCTGTCGCAGGTGCTAGGTGATTGGGGTGACCGATTCTATAAAAAGGCTGAGGCTCACGCACAAAAAACCGGATACGAAACCGGCCTGGAATATGGGCATCAGACCGGCAGCATGGAGCTGCGAGAAGGCACGACTGTTTATGATATGGCGTTTAACAAGGGCGCCAGGGCGACATACGAATCACGCATTGCAATTGATGCGCATAAAAGGATATCCGAGCTCGAAATTGAATCAAAAGGTCGTGTATCAACATTTGACCAAACCTCCAATTCATACCGGGACGCAACATTAAAGGCCATCGAGGACCCACAAACCCGGGCCTATGCCACAAACAAGATTGACCAGAGCATTGTCAATTCGCGCACCCGATTATTGAAACAGGAATTTGCAGACGCCCGCACGGTAGATGTTCTGCAATTTAATGAAACATTAACAGACAATCGGGGGCAGATTCAGCTCGCAATAGATCGGAAAGATTATGCGCAGGCATTTAATCTGGTTTTCGAGGGTGAGGAAAAAATTGCTGAGGGCGTTGCGTCAATGTTCATTGACGAAAACGACGCCGTACAACTTAGGGAAAAGCTGCGTGATTGGGTGATTAAGCAATATTGGGTTGAAAAGTATGAGGAAGAATTAGCCAACGCGAGGCCGATACTTGATAAGAACGGCAACCCGACCGGACAAACCAGTGCCGATTTGTATTATGCCGATTTTGCTAACAATTTGCCTGATACTGAAAGTAACTTAATAAAAGAAGAAGGGGGTACGCAACTAATCGAGGACCCGAGTTTTGAGCACTGGCAAATGTCACCCGAGTTGCATAAAAACATATCTAATGCGATGTGGACTAAGCGTAGCCAACAGAGCAGCTTGGCAGCTGGCGAGCGAGCAAAGGCAAGGGCAGAAGCCGCTGCACAAAAGGTAATATTGACAGAGCAAGTTAATGACGCAGTAACGGCGCTGAAAGAGGGGAAAGTGCCGGATGGCCTGGCAGAGCTGCAGGAGCTTGTCAGTGGTGATTTCAAGTTATCAAACCAGCTCGAAGAAGAAAAAAAGTATTTTGAGGCCGGCGTCGAATTCCGGGCTATGACGCTGCCCGCGCAATCGCAATACCTTGCGGAACAACAACAGCGCCAGGAAATGTCCGGCGACGAGGCCGAATTATTAAAGCGCCTGGAAGCTGCACATAATAAAACCCAAACAGATATCGCTGGCGGGAACGGACTGCTGCGAGCCGCAAAGGATGGTGTGATAAGTAAAACCGATCTAACAGTGCCCAACATACAGACACCAGACGATTTTGCTGCATTGCTCCGAAAACGCGACGGTATGGCATTGCTTGCACAAAGCCATTATGGCGTGCCGATAGATCGGTTTAGTCCGGCCGAAGTGTCAAGCATGGTGCAGCAATATGCCGAAACGGATATCCAAGGCAAGCTGCAGCTATTCGGTGTCATTGTGGACAACCTGCAGGCTGAGCCAGCGCAGGATTTACTTGCTGAGTTTGATAAAAAAGGTGCAAAAAACCTTGCAATGGCCGGCTCGGTTTATCTTGATGGTGCGCCGGAAGTGGCAGCGCGAATACTTAAAGGTCAATCAACGCCGGCTGAGATTTTGCCGCAAAAGAAAGAGATAAATCAGGAGATATTTGACGAGATCGGCAACGTGTATATAGCCGACCAAACAGGTGCTGCGACGGTCCATGTAATGAACGCTATAAGAGCACTCTATGCGTATGACTCATTTTTAGCCGGCGATGTAACTGCAGTGCTCGATACTGATCGGCTTGATAACGCCATCAATGCGGTAACCGGCGGCATTGCAGAGATTGAGTGGAACGGCAGCGGCGTGATGTACGATGACAAGTACAGCGTGCCGGTGCCAGTGCGCGGCTGGGATTCCGACGATATGGAAACCTGGCTAGAATCAATCACCGCTGACGATCTAAAACGTCTAGGTGGTACGCATCCCTCATTCCCCGAGGCTGATGTTGCTAAGTTATTAAACAATAGCGAATTGCGATTGTCTTTTGCGCGAGGGTTTGGGAGTAAACGCGGCGCAGGGTATCTGTTGAATACTTATAACGGTCATTTTGTACTAGATGCTAATGGCCGGCCCTTTATGCTGGAACATAACCCAGGGCTCGAATAGTGCCAGGTCTTTTCGAGTCAGGATTTAAGCAGACAATCCGCGACGCCCAGCGTCGTGGCATAACGTCACCTGACCAAGCGCCAACGGATCGCGCTGATGTATGGGACTCGACCTGGAATGTTGCTAAAGTGGAAACGCCGGGCGGAGGGGTAAAGCGTCGCCATGATCAGCTTATTCTGCAGCAGATGGAACAGCTGGCCGAGTTCGATCCTGAGTTTGATCCGATGCGGTTTGTGTCCAATGCCCCCGATCTTTACCGTGTCGCAGAGGTTGAACGATCAGACCTTGCAATAGAGTTTTTTAAGAGCAGCAGCGGTCGGATAAAAGAACTTTCCGCACAGAATGATCAGGAATTTCAAACCTACGAGGATATCCACGCTCGTATAGAGCAAGAACAGGCCGAACTGCGTGCCGTCAGGGATCAGATTGCATCGAGAGCGAGCCCTACAGATAGAACAATAGGAATGTTACTCGGTGAGGGGCAGGCTATTTTCACCGACCCCATTATTGTGGGATCAATGGGTTTAGGTGGCGTTGCACGCGGGGCGACCCATTCAGCAAGAATTGCCAGCGCAATGGCATCCGAGGCCGCAATCATTGCCGGGATCGAGGCCACAATGGTGCAGCCGCAGGTCTATCTGCAAAAACGATCTATCAATAGCCCATACAGCCTGGTCGATGCGGGTATTGCGG
>Ga0098053_1000557_pt1 | contig 12218 bp, 13 predicted proteins | sample 15BtaG_FD_77068 | JGI IMG/M metagenome (GOLD analysis project Ga0098053, IMG submission 77068) | Marine viral communities from the Subarctic Pacific Ocean - 15B_ETSP_OMZ_AT15312_CsCl metaG | ecosystem: Environmental > Aquatic > Marine > Oceanic | place: Pacific Ocean | collected 2015-01-18 | reverse complement strand
CGGAAATAACCCCACTCTTGACCCATGCCAAGATCGACAAGACCGAAGAATTCCCAATCATCAGAATCACAACAGCGATCGCTGGTGACAACCTCGCCCTCACAGACGTACCAAGTACCAGCACCCACAGGGTTAAAGAACTTGCAGAGGAACACCTTTTGAGAGAGGGGTACGTCCTCAGTGCTGTGGAGGGGGAACAGCTTAAGAGCTTTTTCGATTTCTTTTGTTAGTAGTTTCATTGGGTTAGTTCCTTTAGTTTTCGTAGGGTGTCATTGTGAACCGTCTTCCATTTCCTCGAAGAGTTCTTGATCCCACTCTGTCCAAAACTCATCCCAGATGCGATCACCTGAGGTGGCGAGATCAGCAGCACAGTATACGCAGATCTCATGCTGAGGTGACCCAGTATCGTTGCCACATGGACAGGTGTTTCCACCAAAGGGGGAGAAGTGCTTTGTATGGCCAGGATTCGAGTTGTTGTTGTTGTTGATCATGTGTGCATTATACCTTATAGGGGGGACAATTTAGAAACAGGCGTTGCATGTGCAGTGTGCCTCTGTGCCACCAGCTGCAAGACTACTGCCCATGCGGCACATACTTGAGCCACAATGCGAAGGCGTCCACACGCCATCTGTCTGCTTAACTGGATCATCGCTCGCTGCATTAGCAACCGCAAGATCACATGTGGGGCAACCCTCGAAACGAGTTGATGCATTCTCAGGTTTTTGTGTTTTGTTGTTTGTTGTTTTCATGTTAGTTAGTTCCTTTCGTTCTTTCGTACCGCATTATAACAAGAGAGGAGGACAAAATAAAGGGTTTCAAGGGGATTTCTTTATTTATTTTGTATATAAAAGTTGTCAGTTCCTTTGACGTTCTTGGGACTCCAGTTGCCTCAGGGCCACCCCTACATAGGGACTCCTTAAGTCTTTAAAGGAACCTTTATAAAAATTAAAAGTAAACTCAAAAATTGCTCTAAAAAAAATCCTATAAAAAAAATCCTATAAAAAAATACCCACCTATTTTACAAGATGGGTACTAAGTGTAAGAGTTATAAAAGGTTGTATTAGTTAATACTATTTTCTAAGAGTTTTTATTGGGCGAGGTGTCTGAGGCTGCTCAGTGTCAGATCTACTAGGCTCAGGTCGGACTGGATCACCAGGTTCCTGCCTTCCGACACTGCCAGCAAGGACTGCTGCCGCAGTTAAGGTTTTAAGCTTCTTTCCATGTCTTTCTATGAACCTTCTCAAACGTGCTTCATCTAATTGATCCTCTGCCAGCTTCATGGAAACTAATTTAAATACTCTGTCAACTATCTCTGTTTTCATAACTTATTCCCTTATTTTGGTAACTCTAAGTATATACTACTAAAATTTTTCGGATTCAGCTCTCATCTTTTTGGTCGCCTCCTCGTCCCACAAGTCTCTTGGCGGCATCCTTAATCTTTTGCCACCGAGTACGCATAAATGCTTTTTGCTTGGCGTTAGGTTTCATATGTGGGTTATCCTCAAAAGATGTTCTCATTGCAGCAGGAGATGCTTTTCCCCCATGCTCGGGGTGAGCTTCTAACAAAGCATCAAGCCTCTCTCTCAAAGAGAGACCTTCGTACTCAGTTGAAGAGTTTTGTCTTGGGTCATTCTCCATGCCGTATGTAGCGTAGTGGGTGCCGTCCTTGTCATCCAGCTCCTTCTGTTTATCCCTCCTCACCTTATTCTTTTTCCTCAGATCCTCCTGATCGAAGTGAATTCTTCGCTGCGCATCGGAGAGCTTCACCTTCTTGGCCTCGTTAAGCTTTTCCAAGAGCCTCACAAAGACTTTATTAATTAGTTCTGTTTTCATAGCTTATTCCTCTCTTTTAATAACTCTAAATATATACTGTTGAAATCATTTTATCTTTTCATAATTATTTAGTGATATACTAGTGTAAAGTATTATAGATAATTATGAAAAGGAATACATATGAAACGTATCCTGATAGTGCTCTTCTTTTTAACTGCACTAACTAAACTAATTTACTCTCAAGGACTTGATACGAGACTACTATGGTATGGTCTACACCCAGAGTATAACTACTTAAATTACCCAGATACGAACCCACCACCTATTTGGAGATATGAAACAAACCCACCTGTTTTATATGACGGTTTCCAGCAAGGGAATAAGCCCTTACAAGATCCTAAATCCTTCTACCTGTGGTATAGGCATGACTCTAGATTCTTATTCTATAACTACGGGATCTTAACTCCTCTGATGTATTCTGGGTATCCTGATTGGCCTAACCCAGCAATATCAAGGTACTTTGAACCTAACTATCCACCTGCTGGGAACATGTTGGATAACTATGGACCTACAATAATAATTGAGTTTCATATAAGCAAGGCTCTGAGTATTCCCATACAAACTCCTTTTGGTAAGATGTACATTGATCAAGGTTATTATCCTTACACAGTTGTACAGACATTACTACCGTGGCACAGATTGAAAAACGATACAGTGGATACCATAAGGTTTGGAGTTAATGTCAGACGGTCAACATGGAAATTTAATTCTCTGAGTTTCAATAACTCCATACCTTTATCTTGGGTAGAAGGTGGAGGATTCCAAACTAACTCAATGAGACCCCTCTGGTTTGTGAATGAACAGTTTAGTATACCTCGTAGCTTTTGGATGGTGCCTGGTGATCGCTTCGTGTGTCAAGCTAAGGTAACTTACTTATTCCCATACAATACCTACAACCCTGATTGGTTATGGGGACCTTACAACGCAGTATATGATGTTACGTTTTGGTCTAATCCTATATTTTTGGAGGTTCCGCTGGATGCGGAATAAGTAAAATGCATACAAAATAACAGTGGTTTCGCTACCTGCTGTCGTGGTGCCCCGTCATTCCCCTTGCATAGGGATGTGGGTCTTTGAAGGGTGAGAACTAACAAACTCACCCTTCTTTTTTATCATACCCTCGCCCGCAGAATTACTATATAAAATATATAAGGAATTACATTCTACTATGCCAGATAATGATGATTTAGGAATATTTCAAGGAAAGACTGAGGCTCAAATTGAGTTCCTCAGACAGTCCATAGATAAACAATCTGTATCTCTTAAAGAGTTAGCAGAGAAACTTGATAACCGCATAGCTAACTTAGAGATGTGGAAAGCTACAATAACCGCAAAAGCTTCCTTGGTAGCTTTTATAGCAGCAGCAGGAAGTACAATTCTTGTTAATTGGATAACTCACAAGGTAATATAATTATGTTTAATTGGCTACGCAATCTATTTGTTAGAGAAACTGAGATCACAAAGGAACTAAGGGAAGACTGCGCTGTAACTATCAATAAGATGCAGAATAGAACTCAGCAGATGAAGGTATCCTTAGATACCATACAGGAACAAGTTCTTCAACAGCGAACATGGGAAATGGACAATAATTAACAGATTAGAGGTAGTCTGTTTTTCTTAATAAAAGCCTCTCGATTCTTATGCCAAGAATCTCTCCCATTAACCTCCCCACTTGAATGGTGTATTAGACTGATGGGAACCACATGGTTTATATACTTCTTTTTAAATGCTTTAGCAGTATAGTGAATATCATAAAAATCCCAATCACCTTCAAAGTAAGAGGGCTTTTCTAAACCTACCTCTCGTAGAACCCTTGCTTTAGCAGCAAGGAATACCCCATCTAGAACCACGACCTGTCCAGGAGGTCCATAGTTAGTATCATAGGGATTCTCTGTAATCTTGTCGATATGCTTGATAAAACCACGATGCTTTCCAGCCTTCCACATGTCCTTATCCCACCATACTGCGTCTTCTTTTAAGTGTGTCGTACCTGCAACTCCTATAAACCCAATTTCAGGGATCTGGGTAGCCAGTAGATTCCCAGTAAAAACCTCAGGGGGATCTAGGAATTCTATGTCATCATGACACATAATGATGGTATCTTCGTCATCTGGGTTCGTTACCTCAAGAGCCTTCTGATACCCTGAAAAGATAGAATCCTGATTAATGATAAGTTTAACATCCACAGCGGCTCTAGATAAGTAGGACACTAATTTAGAAGTTACCTCAGACAGTTCTTTACTTCTAGTACAAATAAACGCATATGTTTTCATATACTATAATAGTCCAAAGGCTTTACTTTATGAATAAACAAGAGTTAGTAGACGATTTTAATAAATGTAAAAAGGACCCTATTTACTTTATATCAGAGTATGTGAAGGTGACTCACCCTACCCGTGGTTTGGTCCCCTTCAAGCTCTACAAGTTTCAGCATGAAATCCTTAAATGTTTAGAAAATCATAGATTTAATGTACTAAGAAAGTTCCGTCAGGCGGGGTGTACTACCATATCTGCTGCCTATGCCTTATGGTTTGCTTTATTTCAATCTCACAAATCTATAGTCTTTCTATCTGTAGGTGATACGGAGTCTACTGAAATTCTTGATCGAGTTAAGATTATGTATGATGAGCTACCTTCTTACCTAAAACTTAAAATAGCAGAAGACAACAAACATACTCTTAAATTTGTTAATGGATCTATTATTAGATCACGACCATCTGGAAAACAGTCTGGTAGATCGTTGGCTGGATCTATGCTTATTATTGATGAGGCAGCTTTCATCGAAAACATCGATTCCATTTGGGCTGCTGTATACCCCATTATCTCAACAGGAGGTAGAGCCTTTATTTTGTCAACTGTTAATGGTGTTGGTAACTGGTATCATGAACTATACAAAGATGCAAAAGAGGAGGGGAATAGTTTTAATGTTATTGACATCAAATGGACGGACCACCCAGAATATAAAAGACAAGAGGGTTACGAGTGGTTATACGAAAAACTAGAGAAGTTAGGGATAGACGTAGACAACTGGGAGGAGACGACTCGATCTAATCTTCCGCATAAAAAATGGTTGCAGGAGTATGAATGCGAGTTTCTTGGGACGGGCGATACTTATATCGAAGGAGGTCTACTCAAGCATATTTTAGATAATATAGATGAAAATTATGATATAAAATATAATAATAAAATGAGAGTATGGAAGGAGCCCGAATCCGCTTATGAATATGTGATAGGCGTAGACGTATCCCTAGGTAGGGGTAGGGATCATTCTGCATTTCATATTATAAATGCTTACACGGGGGAACAGGTCGCTGAATTTTATTCTAATAAGACCCCAATAAATGAGTTCTCTGATATCCTATATAAAGAAGGAAACTACTATAATAATGCTCTGATGGTGGTAGAGCGCAATACAATTGGGGAAAACTTAATAGATTGGCTCTTTAATATTCATGAGTATGAGAACGTATGGATGGATGATAATGCTATGCTGGGCTATCAAATAACTAGTAAGAATAGAGAAGTACTCCTTGCTAAATTAGAAGAAGTAATTAGAAATAACTATATAAATATAAACTCAAGACGTACAGTAGAAGAACTATTAACTTTTATTGTTACTAACACAGGTAGAATAGAAGCAGATAAAGGGAAACATGATGATTTAACTATGAGTTTAGCACTAACTATATTTGCATTAAGTAAAATATCAAATCACGAAATTTTAGAGCATTCTCAAATTCCCCATAAGGAAAGAAAACCATTACTCCCAACATCTAACAATGAAGCATATCTCCGAAGCTACGGGGGTATGAGCAAAGAGGATATTAAATGGCTGATGAAGTAGACAAAAATGAAATAAATGAGAGCGGGTATACCAACTTCGGATCAGGTGGAGGGAGTCGTCAAGGTGCCTATTTCCAACCTACAGGGAAGCTGGGTCAGTTCTTTGCAAAATTCTTTGCAACTAAAGCCCAACCTGCGGTAGTTAAAGCTTCAAAGGAAGAGCCAAGTGAGACTCTTTTGGGGGACACGCTACCCCCTTCTAATAAAAATATTATAAAGCCAGACTCTGGGAATTCTCCCCTATCTATGTCCGTGCAGAGATCTGGGCTCCAACTACCTCCAGTAGAGGGAAGTAGGAGAGAGAGGTACAAAAAATTTGAAGAGATGGATGAATATCCTGAAATAGGAAGTGCTTTTGATATTTATGCAGATGATGCTACACAGAAAAACTTGTTTAATGACAGGTGGGCCGTAAAAACGTCAAGCCAATTAGTATCAGACGAACTTAAGAAGCTATTTAGATCTATAAAGTTAGATCGCTTTTATTGGGATATTATAAGAAATACTGTTAAGTATGGTGACTGTTTCATTGAAACTATTCTCGATTTAAACAACCCCAATTTAGGAATTCAGAGAATAAAGATACTAAATCCTAATTTTATTTTAAGAGTTGAAAATAGTTATGGATATTTAAAGAACTTTCTACAAGAAATCCCTACAAAAGATAGCAGCCTCGGGGGGTTAGGTGGTGGGGATACTACTGCAAAATATATAGCACTTGATAGAAATCAAATTTTGCATTTCAGATTGCATACTTCGGATCCCGCCTACTACCCCTACGGAAGATCAATAGCCTCCCACGCCATTAGAGTGTTCAGATCTCTAAAACTTATGGAAGATGCTATGTTGGTTTACAGGTTGGCTAGGGCTCCTGAGAGGCGTATATTCTATGTAGATGTCGGGAATATGCCCTCTACTAAAGCAGAGCTATTTATAGAGAGAATTAAAGAGAAGTTTAAGAAAGAAAAGTTCTATAACCCTAACACAGGAAATATTGATGCTAGATACAACCCATTAAGTGCAGATGAAGACTTTTTTGTTCCTACACGAGGAGGGGCGGGTACTAAAATTGAAACCTTGCAAGGTGCTCAAAATCTGAGTGAGGTTGATGATGTTAAGTACTTTAGAGATAAGCTTCTCGCAGCCCTCAAGATTCCAAAAGACTATATTGTAGAGAAAGATAAGTCTCCTGAGAGAAAATCTAATCTTTCTCAATTAGATGCCAAATTTGCAAGAGTTGTTGGAAGAGTTCAGCACAGTATAGAGGTTGGATTAGAAGCCCTAGCCAAGCGTCATTTAAGCTTATTAGGCTTCCCTAAGTCCATGTATGAGGATCTGAGAATGGAACTTCCTGTCCCCAGCGATGTCTTTGCAAAAAGAAAGTTGGAGTTAGACCAGCAAAAGGCGGGAGTAGTTCAAGCTGTTATGGGTCTTTCATTATTTCCTAAAAAGAATATATACAAAGAATTCTACGATATGTCAGATCAGGAGGCTGCGGAAGCTCAGGCGGGAATTGAAGAAGAGCAGCAGAAGGAAGCTGACAAGCAAGTAGAGCAGGAAGGAAACATGGCTCAAGCAGGAGCAGAGGGGCAGGCGGCAGGTACGCCACCAGAGCCAGCTCCAGAACCAGCTCAGGAAAACGTGAGCAATGGTAATACCTTGAAGCAATTAAGAGAGAAGATGAGACTTAACGGGGAGTTAGATCTTGATAAGGAAAGAATTCTAAATAGAATAGAATTTAGAAATATTGAAAAAGCAGAGTAGAAACTTAGTATATAAGTTGGAAATAATTTAAGGAGTTATAAATGTTTGATCATTTATTTGAAAATAGAAACAAGTTAGTTAGTAATTTAATTAGAGTATCCGACTGTATAGGAAGGTCCTTACGAGAGAATACCCATATCTTCTCTATTGATAGTGAGGGTAGGGAGGTAACCCTTATCACTGAATCAGGACATGTGATTACGGGAAATTTCACTATAGATAAAACAGTTTTGCTTGAAAATATTAAGATTCAAGATTCAAATGTTTTTAAGGATAACGAAGTCTTTGATGCTTTTGTTAATACTAAGATTAGAAGCTTCATAAAGAATCTTAATGAGGATAGCTACAATGACGCTACCGATAGCTTTGACGATGTTCTATCACTTTGGGAGCAGAGGTTAAAGTTTGAGTCTGTTAAGGAGCGTCTTGACGAAAAGAAAGAACTTTTCGGATGTCAAAATGATATTGTTAATACAGCAGAATTTAACCATCTTATAGAAGTTGTTCCTCAGTTGTGCCAGTTCCTATCTGAGAACAAGGATGACATTCTTAATATCCCAGAAATAGGAAATGCGGTTAAGTTGTCTAATTTTGTTTCTAATGCGTTTGATTTACCACGCTTAAATTACAAGATATTAGAAGAGCAGGGTACTTATGAGATTAAGAACCAAAGTAAATCCTCTATCTATGATCTGATTTGTAAGCAAGAATTGGTAAAAAAAGAGATTTTAGAATCTAAAAGCAACTTTGGAGACGTATGGGCAACAAACGCCTCAATCAGCCACTTAGCATCCTTGATCTACGAGAAGGATGAGGACCTAGTTGTGGAGGCTCTTGTTGAGGCTCTTGTTGATGTACCTTATTTAGCTTTAGCTAAGAAGAGACAGATATCAGAGACAATTAGAAACTCAATCAGTTTAGGAAGTGATAAAGATAGTATCCCAGATACTGATATTAAGAAATACACTGCTATGCTGTTTGAGATGAAGAAGCCAGCCAAACAGGTAATCGTAAATATTTTAAATGAGAAGTACGGTATTAATATCCAAAGTCTTAGAAATGTTGCGTCATTTAAAGATTTGGTGGATACGCAGGTAGTTATATTTGAAACTCTTTCAAGAATTACTCCTAAAAACTCAATTTTACGAGAAACTATGAAGGAAGTAGCCGACATGCTCAAAACAAAGAGTGGAGTTGAAGCTATAGACATTAACGAGACGCTACAGGAAATCTTTACTACGGTTGGATACGAAAGTTACTGCGACGACTACCAACTGGTAGAGGAACTTAACTTTGGAGAAGTCTTGTCGAATGATTATGATCCTAAAGAATTAATTGAACTAATAAAGGAAACTAATATCGAACGAGGGGGACCTAATACAGGAGTGTTAGAATCAGAAATTAAGAAACTGATGAAAACACAGGGTCTGTCCTATCGAAAGGCTTTAGCTCTGGCAGGTAAACAGTCTAAAGAAGGCGATGGGGATAACTCAGAGGGCAGCGAGGAAGAAAATTATGAGGAGCAAACAGAATTAAAGGAACAAGAAGCAGAAGCAGAAGAAGCAGAAGAAGCAGAAGAAGCAGAAGAAGCAGAAGCGGAGACAGAAAAAAAGAAATCTAAGTTAGGACGGGTGCCAATGACTAGGGAGGAATTCTTAAAAAGTTTTAAAGAAATTGAAGACTTATTAGGCGATAAAGAGGAATAGTAAATGGCTGATTGTAGTGGAACACCTACCTTTTTTCCTCTAGTTGTATCAGGAGATGCTAATGGTGACTGCATCATGGCTGAATCTTCGAGTATCAACATTCCATTATTTAGTTTGAGTGCTATTGATGACACGGGTAATACAGGTACGGATGTATCAGCACACCAACACGTTCAGCTGTCTGGTGCACCAGATAACATGCATGTAGAATTGGTTGGGGGAACTGGAACTACTAGTGACCCTTATGTGTATGAATTTAAAACCCTGGGAACTGTTGAAATAGAAGAGGTTGTGGGGAAGAGCCCTGAGGCTTCTGAGGAAAATCTTATTTCGCAGGGAAATACTAGTTATTCCCCTTTTGGAGTAAAAGCAAAGGCATCTAATACAGTTAACCTATCTGAATGGAAAGATTCAGGAGGTGTTAATGCCGCCTATGTTGATAAAGATTTTAATTTCTTTACATCAGGAAGTTTAAGCGGGGCGGTAGTATCAGCTACTGAAGGTACGTTTGTAACAGTAACGGGAATTGATCACGGAGGTCTTGGTGGATTAGGTGATGATGACCATACCCAATATCATAATGATACAAGAGGTGATGCAAGATATTACGCTAAAACTCAATTTGTAACAGAAGGTGGTGAATCGGGAGCTGCCCAGCCCATTCTGTTAGATGAGGCGGGACAACTAGATGCGGCCATGATTAATGATGGGGATATTGATCATGGAAGTATTACGGGTCTTGGTGATGATGATCATACACAGTATTCCTTGGCCGCAGGTACTAGGGCTTTTTCAGGACCAGTTAGCGGAGTGTCGGGAACGGGGGACGGTGCTTTAGCTACTATGGACATGTTTGGTAGGATGTTCGCCCACACTGCTTACAGAAGCGGATCTTTTACCGCTGGTCAAACAATATTCCTTTACTTAAATACAACAGATCAAGATGCAAACTTTGTTATCCCAGCGGGTATGACATTAAAGATTTTAGCAGCTTATGGTAGGTGTAAATCGGGTAGCTCGGCAGGAACTACAACATTTACTATAAAACTAAGAGCGTGGGTGGATGATGCACATAGTAGTTATTCAACCTATTCCTTGGCTGCTGGATCCACCGCATCCACTAATTCATATTTTCATTTTTATGACCATGGCACGATGGATTCTCCCTTAGCTTCTATTGTGGGGTCTTCTAATCCTGTAGGGGAGGTTGGGCTAACCCACGCTGGTCCTGGGACATCGGGTAGTGATAAACACACTGTATCAGTTTATGGAGTATTTGTTGATGACTAACACGGAAAGAATAGTAAGATTAGAGCAAGCAATAAAGGAACTTCACGATATTTTAGAGGCTGTCTTCGATAGATCATGGCCTGAAGATTCTAAAGTGGAGGAGATAGTTGATGACAAATCCAAATAAAACAACACTAAATAGGGACACACTAGTTCCCTTGGGCATGGTCGTTTCTATATGTGCAGCCGTAGTTTGGCTAAACACACAAATAAACAGTCTTCATTATAAATTAGATATGTTAGAATCTAAATTTGAAAATCAGTGGACTAAGACAGATATGGAAAACTGGTCTCTTAAGTTAAGGTTAAAAAACCCCACTATTAAACTTCCTTCGACAAAGGGAGAAGATGGTTAGTCTAAAATATTTCCCTGCTTCATAAGATTTAGAACTCTACTGGTGTAGGTTTGCCTAAAGTTATTAAAAGAATTAAGCATATTTTCTAATTTAATAACCCCCTCCTGACTCACCACATCTGTCTTTAAAAATGAACCAATCTCCGTATAGAGCCATTTTATATCTTCTAATTCTGAGGTGTTTAGGCGGCTTCTAATTTCTTTAATATCTTCTTTATTCTTCATAATATAATTATCTCATGTCCTTCGTTTTTATAGTGCTTTCTTCTGGCTTTGGCATGGGCTTTTAAATATTTTTCTTTATCTAAAAAATCATAAACATAAACCCTAGGCTTACTATCGTGCTTTCTTAAGGCTCTCCCTAATGCCTGTAGTGTAGCGATCTCGGACTTCATACCTCTAGCATTTATGAAGTGGGTGATTTCTTCAATGTTAATACCTGTTTGGAGTATTTTAGTACCAATGAGGGTGCTAGATCCTTTAGTTCTTCTGAACCTAGATATACTTTTATACCGTTCTGAGATTGAGTCTGCACCTTCAAGAAATTGAACTTCCCCGCTTCCAAGTAAGTTTTCCAAGGCTCTTCCATGATCAAGTGATTTGGTAAGTATAAGTATCCTAGCTCGCTTGTTTGTTCTTTTAATTTCATTTACTATATCCTTTATTAAATTATTTCTTTTTTCATTATTAACGATATATGTTTCATATATTTCTAAATATGACATATCTTCGTCCACACCACTAGCCGAGTAGGGCAGATCAAGTAGCTGTATTATGGGTTTTGCTAATTTTCCCTCTTTTACTAATTCAGAGGTGTTAACGGAACTATATATAGGACCTAAAGTCCCCTCTAAATTATATTTTGGTATTATATCCGAAGGTGGGGTTGCTGTGAAGCCAAGACGATATTGAGCTTTTGGAAAGGATCCAATGGCTGCTAATGTAGTTTTTCCGTTAGAGAACTCATGGCATTCGTCAACCATAAGAACCTCTGCTTCTTCCATATGCGTATCTAATATTTTCTCAATACTTTGAACTGTACATAGCATAATATCCCCATAGATATACCCCTCTCCGTAGCAAAGACCTACATCTTCTATCCCACAAACTTCGGTAAGAAACTCATAGGACTGGGTGAGAAGCTGCTTGGCATTAAATAGCAATACCATCTTTTTACCATGCAAAGCCTTAACTAACCCCGCCATTATCAAAGTCTTCCCAGACCCCGTAGGAGATTTTATAACCCCCCTCTTGCGATCTAGCCCAATTTTTATTAGGTCTCTCTGGTAATCATAGTAAGAAAATCCCCCTATTTCCCAATCCTTTAATTCCGAAGTACAGTCCTCAGACTCATATACAATCTCTGGGTAGCATTCGATTTTTTTTAAATCTTCAAGAATTCTTGGTAATAATCCAGTTTTAAATTT
>Ga0098053_1000552_pt1 | contig 12284 bp, 4 predicted proteins | sample 15BtaG_FD_77068 | JGI IMG/M metagenome (GOLD analysis project Ga0098053, IMG submission 77068) | Marine viral communities from the Subarctic Pacific Ocean - 15B_ETSP_OMZ_AT15312_CsCl metaG | ecosystem: Environmental > Aquatic > Marine > Oceanic | place: Pacific Ocean | collected 2015-01-18 | reverse complement strand
TTAGAAGCCGTGCAAAGTTGATGAACATCACGTCCTTCATTTTATCGGCAGCTACATCATTTCCAAAAGCGCCCGAAACGTCAAACTGATGAATATTGCCAGAAGCGTCATATCCACACAACATTTGTGCCATTTCGTTATAAATGTCGTTTTTCTGATTTACTTGCTCATAATTGGCTGAGCCGGATAGTCCACTGTCGGCAGCGACGCCGATAGTGAGATCCAAGATGTGATTTGCCGAGGAACTAAGATATGGATAATCATATACAGACTGAAACATCCCGTGAGAATAGTTCTTCACATTTTCTTCTGCGCCAAATACACCATAGGTCCCGGACAAAATTGTTCCGGTTACCGGAATAGCTTCGTGGAGCTTCGTTCGGTTTTGCAGTGTGTCTGTGCTCAGTAGAGTCTTAAAGCTGGTTGCCATTTCTTATTCCTTCTTATATTATGGAGTTGACACATACTTCACTAGTTTTACCGGAACGTCCATTCTATATCCTGTCGTGAATCCGGTAACTCGTATTACTGTATCAATTGTTCTGAAGAGTTTGGGTATGGTGTTGATAGTTATTGTTGCCGTGGTCCCAAGCTGTGTGAATAATGAGGTGTTTGTTTGGACGTCCATTGAAGACCGAAGACCAAAAACGAGTCTTGAACCAAGACGACCGGTTGAAGGCGTTGGTCCGATTACCTTACGCTCGCTGGTGGCTGCATTATCATTTGGGTTTGTAATCTGGAATCCTACATCAGAGATGCCATTCTCGTTAGATGGACCAGCGCCGTCGGGCTGGGCGGCAAAATATCCAGGGTTTGAATTCATGGAGAAATAATAACTAGCAACACTGTCATCATCAATGAATGTTGGAGTGGCTAAGCTTCCATCTGTTGGGGTAGATAATCCCAAAAGCCTATTGTCAACTTCTATGATATATTGTGTCTCTACTAAATTTCTTTGAGTGTCGCTCAAATACTGCAAGGCTAAATCTGCGGAGTCTAGACCCTGGTCAAAGATTAGTCGTGAGGCTCCAGAGGAGGCACCATCGTTGATAAATCTAAATCCAGCAGCAATCCCGCCTCCAACGCCAGCAGCGGTCTCGGTGACGGTTGACGAATCCACGGAAAGATAATATCCTCCCAGGGGTGCGCCGGTGCCTGTTGCGGTTGCTGCGCCTAAGTCTCCATTCAGCTTTATAACAGGAAGATACAACAAAGAATTGTCAGCGTATGTCAGAAGTTTGTTCTTTAGGACGCTTGTGTTGTTTGTAAATGCTTCAAAAATTGGTAACTGTAAAATTCGTAGATCTTCGTATCCGGATGATGTAAGCGGAGTATATAGAGAATAATCAATCTCATCATCGCCGAGGGCGAACTTTGATATCTTGAAGCTTCCGTCACCAGCTGCCAAACGTTTTCTTCCGGCATCCGTTAGGACTGCATCAAGTATAATATCGCCACTGTTATCTAAAAATGCCATAACTTTTCCTCTTTATGAACTAGTCTTGTAGTTCTTATTAAGTAGTATCCTTTTATCAAAATTAGTCTCTTATTCACCGTCTATAGGATTTTCGTCTTCTATTAGGTTTTGTTTTTCCGAAAAAGTTAATTTCAAATCCATTTTGCGACCGGTGTCGCGGGAAGTGAATCGGACAACAAAATCATTACCTACAATCGCCTTTCCAAGTTGAGATCCTAAATTCTTGATACTCCTATACGTTCCACCAGATGTTTGCTCTGTATGTGGGAATGATTGTATATCAGAAGCCTGAATTTGTATAAATCTAGCAAACTTCTTTGTTGGAACTTGCCGTTTCATCATTTTTGGCTGATATAAATCAATCTCTGGATAATAGACTCCCTTGTCTGATACCAATCTTACCCTATAAATTGGAGATGGTAAAGAGGGATTGCCATGAGCGTCCTCAACGAGGCAGGTATAATAGTAATACTGGTTAGGAGTTAGAGTATTATCTATAAAGTCAAAAGACAGTGCGAAGTCATCTCCGGGGTCAAGGGATAAGGTAAGAGAATAAACCTCATTGCCTGGTCTATCTGTGAAGGAACTATACAGATCTTTGTATTCTTGTGGATCCGATAAGATATTACTTGTTTTGAATACCTTTGCTTTGCGAATCTCTTTTATATCCTCGTTTTTATATTCAAGATGTCCCGGAGGTAGTTTATAGTTCTCAAAATTCTTTTGGTATGCCATCAGATTGGATATTGTTTCGGCATAATCAGAGATACTGATGACCTCTCTAGATCTTTCGCCTGTGAAATCACCCGAGTTTGGGTGGATTAGAAGCTTGACTTGACGATTGTTGTTTAATATTGGGAGAACTTGCAAATCTGGTTGAGATGGTGGGCGATCCAATACTTTGACCTTGGGATATCTTATACAGCGGGATATAAGAGTATTAGTTGTGTTTGAGGGAGAGAAAGCTGAGCCATAAATTGGCACATCAACTATCTTTATTACTGGATTCTCTAGCGCACAGATGTCATATGTTACGATGCGTGATTCTTCGGAGCCTAAAAATGCGTCTAAAACAAAAAGATCATATTTTGTGGCTATAACGATGCGATGTTCATGAAGCTCATATCGGTATTCGGTATTATATTTTACTTGGGTGTCAATATAAGATAGAATTTCTTTCTTCTTTGAATTTCCTATACTTATCTCTTGCACCAAATTGTTATCTGTGTCATACTTTGATAATTTGTACCCCAATACGTCAGATGGGCTCTCTGAGTCTGGTTGCAGATACGAAGAGTAGCTCATCATGTTTTCGCGACTGTATGTTCTAATGCGACGGGCGGTCGATATAAGCAATTCCTTTTGTGTGATTGTCGGAGTGACGGCGGTAATTGGTCCCTTTCCCTCTCTGGTTAATACTAGAGCCTTCATTATTTCACCAGGAGTTTCAGTATTGCCGATTGTGGATGTCCAGGCAGAATCAAAATCGTTTACGGTCATTGGCATGGAGGCTAGGTCTATAGTTGATCGTTGTGCTGGGTCTCCCTGTCCTCCGTTGGGACCAATATTAATGAATTGAATACCTATAGCATCAGTGGAGACATCAAAAGATTCTTTATTTTCTTGATTCCGCTGGCAATAGTCTAAAATTGTTGAACTACAATCGTTTTCTAGAAATACAGAAGACATAGAGCCGGCGGCGGGTGCAAGAAAAGACGTCTCTATATACATCGGGAATGATCTTTTTAGGCTGCCGAAATCCTTCAGAAGATCAGTCTCGGTTGCCGGGACGATTAGTTTAGACATCATCTCTTTAACTTTGGTTTGAAAGAAATTTGATAAACTTATGCCACCGCCAGAAGTTTGCCATGAGGTCATTTGTTCAGAGAAGCTCTTGAAATATTCACGTAGATCCATAGAGCGGGGACTAAGCGTGTTCCCGTCAATTCTTCCGCGCAAAGTGACAAGTTCTGCATACTGGTCTTGTAATTTATCGGATGTTGCTGGGGATGCCTGCCAAGCCTCATTGATTCTGTTACCATCCTCGTCTTCTTCAGATTCAGCGAAGAGACCAAATGTGTAGATGTTTGGTTGTAAGTTCTCAGAAAAGTTGTGTTCTATGATAGTATTTTCATATAATTTATCATATATGTTGTATTCTGGATTTACTTCAGCAGTGCCGTTATCCTCTAGGGACTCTTCTATTGCTGGGAAAGTTGAGGCTCTGGTCACAAAGGGTGTTGTAATAGATAAATTGAGTGCTTCATATCCTCCGCCGGCGTTGCTTCTAAGTTGGTGCTGTGCAGCCTCAATGATCGTTTCAGTGCCGAATAGACCAGAGATGGCTCGGTATAGCGCTGCAGCGTCACCATCATGGAGTCCTTGGTCAGTCGTGGCAACAAGTACGGTATCTAATAGAGTATTGTTCATAAAGGCTGTTGGCTCGCTCCTGATGAACTGAATATGACGTTGTAACGAACCGTCAGGAGGAGCTAAGCTTTCTAGGACACTATAAAAACGGTTGGCTTCGCCGGTGAGGCGGCCATTCTCTTTTACTGGAGTCCTGTCTAGCCTCTCAGCAATCTGTTCTGAGTTTAGTATCAGCAGTATGCTGTTTTTCAATAAGTCCTTGAACATACCCGGAAGGGGAACAACTTTTTCCGATGGTGCGATGGCCATGTAGGGGTTTCCATCCTGATATTCAGACGGATTATCGCGAGCGGCTTCCCAGTCGGACCACGGTTGGGTGGACGCAGACAGCGGCACAGCATCAGATCCCTCGCCGTTCCATCCACCGAGAGACCATCTCAAGCGGGTACCATCGTCAGTATCAAGCGACAAGAAAGAACCATCATCGGTAATTGGGTTTTGAACACCTTTATACATAAAGAATTTCTTAAGGGGGTCGCACCTTGATGATTCTATCGGGGTCCTTATTTCTAGTTTTCTACTATTTGTCATCTTTTATCCTGCCACTGTATATAGGGCTGTGGGCGTCTTCATCAGAAGTGGTTCCATCAAGAAAAATTGATTATAGATAGGAAGCTCAAGCAGGGACTTTCTCTCAAATAAGCTTTCAACAGTATTTGATTCTCCGGATTTAAGATCCTCAATCATTTTTGAATATTCTAAAGGATCAGTTATCCGAACTCGGCACATCACTTTTTCCCCTGCGGCTGAAGCCGCTGCTAAAACAGATCGCGTCAAAAGTTCCCATCTTGGGAGTCGGGTTTTGGATTTAACTGCGTTATCAGTTATTGATACAGGTTGAATATTATTGTTTATTAGCCTGATATTTGATAGATCTAACCCAGGGCGAGGCATGAGTTGAATATCTGAGAGGTCAAGCCTAGAACGTGGACTGAATTGAATATCCAGCTGAGTGTCTCTAATCTCACTAACATCTCGGAAGCTATGTAAGTATTCTACTTTTGCGATGTTCTTATAATTCATCCAAAAAGTTAGAAATTTAGCGTATATTTTCATTGGGTCGTTCGTTACCGGAAACGGCGGTTCATTTGACACGTCATCTGAAAAACTAATTAATCGTTCTGGTGTTCCGATATCTTGGTCCTCTAAGACTGGTCGGCAAGCATCAAATGGATTGTCGGGGTCACCAAAGTCGCCTGCCTGATTAGTTGTGGCTAAGATTATAGCACTCTTCACCTGATTTGGTAAGTTTTGTGCTGTTGGTCCCTCTATAATATCTTTTACATTGTTCTGTGTTACGTTTAGACGGGCGACTAGAGCCTTCAAAGAGTTGAATGCGATGTCTTCGTATCCTATGTTGATATTGAGATCGGCGTCAACGGATAGCTCTCCTAAAATAGCAAAAGGTAACTTGATTGGGAACTGTAATATCGTTGACTGTGGGTTGTTCTTATCTTTTTCTGACTTTGGTCCGTTGGCTGGTGATGGCTTTAATGCATCGGCTGCGGATGCAAGATAAGTTAAAGTATTTGGATCTGTATTATTTTCTCCACCGATCAAGCTTGGGATAGCTAAGGGACCGTTACGGACTAAATCCATGCGACCAAATGCACCATCTTTTATAATTGTTAGCTCCACATCTCCAGTCATTTTCTTTGGAGCAGTGAATTCTGTTTTAGACTCTGCGACTATTTCTGTTCCGTGTTGTTGTTCTAGTGCTTGTAAAACAGAATGATATAAGACCTCATTTCTTGATGTGTTCCGGTTTGTATCAGTTACGGCGGGGTCTATCTGCCTATCTTTTATTGATGCCCTGAGATTGATTATGTCAGCGAAAAGCTGTCCATAAGTATCCAAGTCATATTTTACTTGAGGACCGTGCTGTCCGCCGAAGGAGGATTGGTTGATCTGGTCGCGATCAGGAGTTCTAATTATGATTGGAGACATATAAGAATAGGCTGGATTAATGTATGTACTCGTTGGCATTAGGGCTTGGCGACCTTGACCTTGGAAATACTTCTCAAACTCTTTGTTGATCCTCAGATCGTATTCACCGGTACTAATTCTCTTGAGACCGGTGTCAGAATAATTGTGCTGGTCTCTCTCAAAAATATAATCCATTCCAAACCCGAAGTCTTCACCTTTGATAAAGGTTGGGGAGAATGTGTGGGCACCCCTGATCAGCGGTACTTTACGCTGGCAGAAGCCGCGACGTTGTAGATTTGAGGTTTGATCTATGGCAAGACCGCGACCCATTGGATCATTCGGGAATATCTCTGTTAGTTTCCGGTATACCATCTGGGTGCCGACATCAATAAGTTTTTCTAAGTCGTCCAATGCTAACGGGTCTATTAATCCATTGTTCCTTGAAAATTCGGTTTCAAAATGTTGGCTTAAGTTCGTGCCTTCTTTAAAGGGAACTAAGTCGTCCAAGAGTTGTTGATAAGATGAGATTATGGATTTTAGGAATATGTCAGCAGAGGTGGTGTGCCCCATTATCTCTATCTGTATCAAATTTAACGGAACGTTTAGTTTCTGAGTTCGGGGATTATATAAATCCCTTCCATCAGTTACTTCGCCGCCACGGTAGCCAATAGCCGTTGGAACTGAATTTACAATTGTTGACATAATTTCAGAGACAACATATTTTGCGTCGTTGAAGAATCCGATAAGCCTTCTCATATAAATCGGAGCAGCGTCGTATACAGTGTAATTTGCCGAATATGCAAAGTTTCCATTGTCCTGAATTCTGCTGCTCTTTTGTGATTTATCGTTTGCTCTTGATGTAAAGTTGACCTTTCCTTCATAAAAGGTTATTTTATTAGCCGTTGTGGTAGTTGATTCTCTGGATGTGTATACCTTTGGTATTTTGTTAGCCTCACCGACAGGTTCTTCAGGGAACGTGCCATGAGGTAAAAGTCTGGTGCTTCGACCTCCAGTTGATAAGTCATTGCCAGGCATGACTGCATCTAGGGAGATCCTCTTTCTTGACATTTCCATACTTAGGGCTCTTGATGGCTGAGATCTTATCATAATTCCCGTGCTGTTGATTAGCTGCTCAGATATGCCCTTGCTTCTATAGAGGAACGGGAAGTAGCTATTCTTAATCAAACAAGATTCTAAGTCAAATGCAAATGCAAATCGTTGATTTTCGTCACCATCTTTTGTCTGCCAGAACTCACTGAATAGATTATCATCCTTTATTATCTTCTTTATCTCTGGCTTTTCATCTAAAATGGTTCTTGACAAAGTTCCGTAAACGCGGTCAAATATACTGTTTACCCTATTATCAATGTTAGAGCCTGGAGATGTCGTAATTTGTTGGAACATTTCCGCTTGGGGCGCTTCGGTGATAGATGTATTGTGAAATTCGCCGTTGGCATCTCTTGTTCCGATCGGTATTCGGATTCCAGTAGGTGGCATTGGTCGCCAAGTTGTTCTACTCCCGATGACGGTCGCTATATTGACCCCTGTCATACCAGTGACAAGAGATATCCTTGGGAAATCTAAATCCAAGTCACCATCATCAAGTGTCATGCTCGTATCATATACAAACATATAAAAAGTAAGCTGATCTAAGGATGTCTGCGTGACATGGGACAAATCAAAAATTGCTGGCTCTATAAAAACTCTCTCAAGGGTGACCGGATCTGCCTCTATTGGGTCATCAATATTAATAATAGGTCTTCCGAAGTGATCGCGAGGAGGAGCCGGGGATCGCGGGGCAACATCCGTCACTGAGCGTCTTATAATATTTTCCTCACTGTCTGTCGGCATAATGGACAGTATTGGTGCATCATAGTAGATGCTGCCAATGGGGGGTCCGGTATACACAATCCGATTCCGGAATAAATTAGTAACAGTACTATTCCCGGAAGCAAACGGAGAAATTGGTCCTGGGGTGATACTATCCCTAAGGATTTTTATGTCTTCACCTTCAAGGTCTCTTTTTGTGTTTTTTACAAATTCCGTTTCTGGAATACGATTGGTGAACCACATGTTTTGTGACTCATGTGTCAAATATTCATTAAACTTTTGAGAAAGATAATCAAATGTTTGGGCAGTCTTATCGTTATGGACGGCGATTATACGAAAGCGAAGATTTTCAAGAACCTGATCCATTTCCTCTATGGTACTGGTTGTCTGAGTAAACGAAGTGTTAACTATTGCTATAGTTTTCTGAGTATTATCTTCTAGAGTAGATCTTTCTAAAGTTATTGATTCATAATCTAAACTCTTTATTGTCCGATTATACATTATATATCCGTTCCTTGAAAGTTAGAAGCGACCTTACAGATGTTCCCAAGGTTTCTATCAATGTTCTGCTTATAGATTGTAGAGTTAGAGGGCATTGTAATTCCAGATATTTCTTGATCTAACAAAATGTCAAAGTAAAATTCAACATAAGTATCATCTAACACTGGGAATGTTTCTAATATTTGTTGTTCGTCGCCTGCCAAGGTATTAGCCAATACTGCCGGAGTCATTTGTTCCTGAAGTCCGGACGATGATACTGATTCTTCATTTATGAATCCTAAAGCGATCAGCTCTCCTTTTGGACCCACCTTGAAGATCTCTACATCTACATTTCCATTCACGCTGAAAAACGTATTTAGTTCTTGGATATCCAGGGTAAGATTATCGTTTTCTTTGAGAACATAAGTTGAGCCGTCCTCATCCTGAAAACAGTCGTATTCTATATTCAAAGAGGCACTTAGGACTGGGATCGTGTTGTTTGACACATACTCAACGCCGTCATTTATTCTAACTGAGCTTGGCTGGGCAACATGCAGTTCCCAGGAAGGGAAAAAGTCTGAAAAACTATTGTTCTTTCCCAAGAATCTATTATAAACTGCGTTGTATTCTGTTTGCTGACCGCCAATATCGCGATAATTCAAACTCTTAACAGAAACAACAGACTTATTTGTAGAGGTGAATTTGGTTATTGGCTCTAATCTTGGAGTCTTGTTCTTAATTCTTTCTACTATTTCATTTTGTGTCTCAGTCAGGTCGCCATGTGTCCCGTCGTACAGAATTCCGGTGTCATAAAAAGCATAGTAAAAAGGAGAAAAATCACCATTTGAAAGCTTTTGCTTACCATAAGGTGTTAGCTCAATTTGTATTACTTCTTCTTTTTGATTGAAAAACTTAACCATAATCTAAATATCCACCAAAACTATTTTATCTGTTTTGTCTAAAAATCCCTGCGCCAGCCAATCTTGAATTTCTAGTATCTAACTCCACATTCTGTAGGTTATTGACTATAAACCGTGATTGCTCGCCTGCTTCCTCTACTTCTCTCTTGAGTTCTGGCCGGAAACCAATCTTAGTATTTATCTTGCCCAACTCTAATATGGAACAATAGTCATAAGGCCAGTTATAAGTTGGATCCGATAGACGATGCTTGTGCGAGTATATGGTTTTGGCGTAGTTATCTCGTGAGCGGAGGACTGCTGTTGCTTGAGCTTCTGACATTCCGCTACTGATGAAGGATGAGTGGACGTTTTCATACGAAAGTGCCTCCGCGCCATCAACCTCTTCCATTATCATATCATGATAGGCGGGAATACCCTTTTCTTTTACCTTGAAGGTCAGCCATCGGATATCCGGGAAGAGCCCCAGTCTCTCTGGTTCTTTTGCAATGTCCAGCAAATCATATCTTGGGTGACCGGTGCGAGCTACATCAAAATCTAATTGGGCTCTTAGTACCTCTGGGAAGCTCGTGGGCTCATCCTCAACATTGTCACCGGGCATGTAGTGATCTATTGCAGATAAACTCTTCTGGAATTTCGTAGATAACTCAGGCATTACTCCCTGCCATATGTCTGCCAGGTCTTGTCTCGTAATTGATACTTTGTGTTCCATCAGATATACAACCGGAGTCTCCGACATCTTCTCGCCGGTTATTGCCGAATCATATTCATCATCGCCGAATGGGTTAATCACATCTGGAATGTTGGGGTATCCGTTGGGGACCATGCCCAATAGTTTGCTGGCTAATGACGGTGGAAGTGAGAACTTGGTGAACTGCTTTCTGAACTGTTTGATCTTTGGTCCTAGCTTGTCGGCTGGTGCCTGAATTGTGATCAGTCTTGGGTTGCTGTCCTTGTCCAGATAAAACGGCAATGCAAGGATAGCTTCTGATATTGTCTTCTCTCCATCTTCTGCTAGCTCGCCGAGGCGCTTTGCCTTTGTCACATCAAACCCAGATCTCATAATCTCAGATGGATCAAAGCCGCACAAATCAGCCAGTGACTCCACGGTCTTGTTAGAATCTGTCACAAAATCGGGGATCTTCTTCACATATGTGTATGTTCTTTCTGCCGGGCCGCCGGAGCCGGGGATTGCTCCGATCGCCACTAGATCATATTCTTCTTCTTTGGATGGGATATCCTTAATGTAGAGGTAAGATCCTTGATCCTTTTTAGGCATTACTCCATATTGGTGCCACATTCCCTGTGCTGAAGAAGTAAATTCACCGACGTTTACCGAAGAGGAATAGGCGTACATATCTGCTGGACCTGTTCTGTCGGGATAATCTAATGTTGGGCATTCCCATTTTGGCATGATGATCCATTTGTTGGGGTCCATTGACTTGTATTTTCCGCCTAGACCAGTGGGGAATTCATTAGTTACGTTCACAGAGGCGTCTATATCCATGCGATTCTGCCAGGCTCGGTTCCAGCCGTAAGATGGGGAAGCAGTCGTGGTGACAGTATTGCCGTCGCGGTCTATATATGACCCGGAAGTAAAGTCATAATAGCTACTGCTGGCATTTAGATACTGAACAAAAACCTCATTACGATTGTTATTTAGAATCTCATCTAGAGTATATTCATCTTGGTCGCCGGATGGCATAAACGTTATTCTCATCAAAGATGGACCGTAATAATGAGGGGGAGTATATGGAGCGAACTCGCCTCTGTGTTTTGGCCAGTCAACTTGTGTTGGGATTTGGGCGGCAGTCAGGGTGTCCCAGCCCACCGAACCGGTTGACGTTGGAATCCCATAAGCATACGGGTTGTTATAGAAATTGAAGTCATCAGTCTTCATTAGACCTATTTCCATCATATATGCCGATTCCTTTGAAACAGTAACTCTTCTCACGGGGTCCGTTGATTCTCCTGCTTTACCGGCAGGTTGTCCAAACCTTGACACGAATTTCGTTAAGAAGCCGTCACTACCGTGTTTGTTTTTCTTCTCCCGCAAGAAGAACTTTGGAACGTTGGCTAGGAAGTTTGAAACAGCTTTCTTGTATAAAGAATCGTCTAAGCCCTTAGGAGTTAGCGAGCCACTGACATCAACTCTCATGATACTGTTTATATCAGATAATACGGTTGGTTGCAGCTCGCCCTGGACCAGTACGCTTGCTGGATCCATAATTGATTCAAATGGGAGCCTTTCTGACCAGAAGAATTTATCAACGTCTGCGTTGTCCCAGTCTAGGTTTGTGTTCCTTCTTTTCCCGCCAGGAATCTCGCCGTCGGCAGTGATTGCAACGTCCAAGGTGCCGCTTAGGCAGCCCTTTAGAGGATCAGAATTGGAAACAGAGACAGCATTGTACTGTGTGTTGTTTCTGCCCGAGCGGCGGATGGGATAGTCTACAGCAATTCCAGATTTGATTGAGTTGTATACGATTCCCGGTGCGTAGAATGGTCTAAGGATGCTTCTCCAAGCTTGGGTTTCTGCGGCATCGGTGCCGGTATATACAGCCTGTGGGTTGTAAGCTGTGTGAAAAAGAGAAGCCAAATCAAGAGTTCTATCAACTGGATAGAAGCCGTTGTAAGGCAGAAGCTTAACTATCGCTTCGGACTCAATCTCAAAGTGTCGCGGATATTTATTGAATATCAGATCGCGGGCGTTCACATTTTGAGGCATGAAGTCCTCTAAGAACTCTATATCATCTGTTTGGGCGAACCTCTCATAAAATGCGACATTCGTTCCGTCAAATATATTTGAGCTTGCCCCTGTAATTTCCAGTGATGAAGAAACTACTGAGAAAACTGTTCCGTTGTTTTCTATTTCCCCGACATGCTCGCTGATTCTGTACTCTGGAATTATCGTATGATCTTTTCCAGCGAGGCGGGCATCTTCTATAAAGACTTCATAGGTATCATAGAATGGATATACGGCGGTCGCCAAGGTGCCCCTGGAGATGCCATCAACATATCTTCTCTCTGATCCTGCTGTCCAAGCGGGTCTTGAATAGACATATCCGGGGGAGCGAGGCTCTGGCAGTTCTCCGGTGGTGACAGTGGCAGAATCCACACCACCAGACCAATTGGTTGGCGGTATCCTGGCGGGAGGAGACGTAACAGGAACAGTGACAGTGCCAGTGATAGTGTGAGCATTCATTGCCGTTCCGGGGACCTGTGCA
>Ga0098053_1000551_pt1 | contig 12295 bp, 9 predicted proteins | sample 15BtaG_FD_77068 | JGI IMG/M metagenome (GOLD analysis project Ga0098053, IMG submission 77068) | Marine viral communities from the Subarctic Pacific Ocean - 15B_ETSP_OMZ_AT15312_CsCl metaG | ecosystem: Environmental > Aquatic > Marine > Oceanic | place: Pacific Ocean | collected 2015-01-18 | reverse complement strand
TGAAAATGAGGAAGGCAGTACTGCGAGGGTTTATGTTGATGGTAGAGTAAAGATAACAACCGAAACACCAGGTTACGTTGGAATAGGAGGCGGCGAAGATGGAGTCCCACTCATTGTAAGGCACAATGCTCCAACCGTTAATCAGCATATGTTGAGAGTAGTTAATAGTGGTACGACTAAATTTTCTGTTGACGCAGAGGGAGACGTTGACTGTGGAGACATTACCTGCAATAACCTTACCTATACCTCTATAGGTGGTGGCGCTGCAAATGATATTATTGATTGGAGCGCAATAGTCGCTGCTGAAATAGATATGACATCAACTGTTGATAGTATCACCTTAAATTCAAACAATGATGTTAGGCTAATCTCAGATAATGATGTCTGGGCAAGCGCTACAGATGATATCATATTAGATGCGGACGACAGGGTCGCCTTGACGGGGAGGGCCTCTTCTGGCTATGGAGTAGATATCGACGCGCCCGGTGGGGGGAGTGGGGTACGCATTACTTCGTTAGCAGCTATGTCTGGATCAATAAATTTATATGGCCCAACAACAATATTGGACCTTCTTGATGATGCATATGTTTTAACCGTTGAAAATACCTCTTCCAACGTTCAGGCCGATGGAATTCTTATTGAGCTTGGAATTAGCGCTCCAGAGACTACAAACAATTGGATCCAATTTAAGAGTTCAGCAGGAAGCAAGGGGGCAATTCAGGGAACGGCAAACAAAGGTTATCCGACTTCCGCGCCGACATATTCATGGGCAATTAAATCTTCAATAGGTGGCGGTTCGATGCAAACCGCCATTGGTAATGCACAGTTTGCTTCGGGTAACCATGATTATGGTGAGTTTATTGAGGCCGGAGATTTATCTGAATGGGATGATAGAATTTGGACAGAAGAATCTCATTGGTGTCTTGGGCTTCCGGAGGGTTTATTGGTTTGGGTCATTAATGGGATGTTTTATAAAAACAATATAGACAACACTGGCACTCCTATGATTATTACGAATAGAGCAATAATCCTTGGAAATGCTGGCCCCGCATTAAAGGGTAGTGATGATAACAGAAAGGGAGAAGTTTTATCTTTTATTGGCCAACTTCCTGTTTATATTCAGGGAGCAGTAAAATCTGGAGATTTAGTTGTTCCCGTAGAAGGTGAAAGCTTTTGTAAATGCATATCTAAAGATGATATTGATTTTAAAACATATATATCAGCAATCGGTACTGCGTGGGAAAGCTGTAACGAATACGAGTTAACTCCAGAGTTGGACCCGACTAATCCAAGTGAACTTGTAGATATGCATTTGATTTTGTGCGCAATTGGAAAGAAGTAAAAAGATAATTTTATTTTCGTCCAAAAGGACTGGCTCATCTGCTATTACCAAAGTTCTTGAGTCGAAATTTAAGATGTTTTCAGAGCCCTTTCAGGAACGTGCTCCTTATGCGGATACAAAGAATACTAAAGGAAAATATTATAAAAATATATCAAAAAAGAATATATTTATTTATAATAATAGATATAAATCACCATGCGAGTATATAAGTCTTTTATTGGACCTAGAGGGCTTTGCGGGTATAAAGCTTCATATTGAAAACATTGATAAAGACCACCTTCATTCTATTGCAAAACAAGATTTTTATAAAAAAATTATTCTTTATAGAGAGAATGTAATGAAATTATATCTATCTTTTATAAAAGCAGATTTAACACGATGCTTTTCTGTATCAATATTTAAAGATATTACAAAATATCAAATACCAAAAAATACGAAGATTTATATAGATCCAACAAGCGCAGAAGAGTATTGTTCAGATCTTGTATCCCGATATTCCATCCTTGAAAGTGAACTAATGTCTAACAAAATTAATTTTTATAAAATTAGTTATGAAGCCTTTTTTTCTGACTTTAACCTTCAGGCTAGATATCTTTTTGATTACTTAGGACACAATAACGAGCTGCCGCCTTGTACATCTCAAAAACAAGCAATAGATTATAATTGGGTTAAAAATCCAAATGAATTAAATGATAAATTGGGCAAAAGGTTTGGTATTATTAATTAGCTTTTTGTAAACCTATCCGCTACGGAGCTACTCGCCCAACTATTCGGCTTTATCTCGCAACCAAAGCCTTGAGATCTCACCAGCATTTTCAGTTCTTTGCCAAATTTGGCGGTCTTGCACTTTATCGGATCCGATCCTATATCAAGATGCACGGTTAATTGTCCATCAATATATGGATCTACTTCCAGGGCTACCTCCAGGCTTGTGTAGGCCTCAATCAACATTCTTGATCTTAACGTTGGATGCCGCTTCGCCGGTATCTTTTTTTTGATATAAAAGATTTGGGATCGTCTTATTTCTCGTTTATAGAAACATACGCATGTTACCAAAGATATTTTTGTTTTAATTACTTGTGAATCGCTGCCAATATAAACATCCAAACCTTCTTTGCTTAAATCTTTTACGCTTTTTATAAAATCATTATATTTTATTATGCCATTATCAAAATCTCGTATAATATTCTCTTTGAACACGCCAGCCTCCATCGCTTAGATGATACCAGGTCTATATAATGGCGTTATATTAATATTTTATAATAGTTCAGATTATTAATTTTTTTCAAAAATGGATTTCGCATGAAAAGAAAAAAACTAAATGAGATCAAGACAGAAAAAGATCTTCAAGAAACCTTAGACGACCTAAGCTTCAGGTGGCAAGCTGTTTCTAATATCGAAGATGCACGAAGAAGAGGTAAAGCAATTTTGAAACTTAAAAACGAAATTAAGTTTCTTTTAAATGAAATCAAGAGAAGAAATCTAGCGCTAAGTTTAAATGATAATGCAATATCAGATAATAAAACTATTTGTAATAAGATGTTAAGAAGTACGTTAGCTTGGGTAAAAAGAATTGAGCAGAGATTTAAGAATGTCTAAAGGAAAATTTAAAGTTATCAAAGATTTTGGAAATCCGAAAAAGTCGGAAAGAAGAAAAACCCTAGAGACAATGATGGCGGATATGGGGCTAACATCTTTAAGCGAGCTATCGCCAAAAGAAAGAAAAAGTTGGTTAAAGGCTATCTTTTCTGGACTATCATCTGAAAAACAGTTAAAGGCAAATAGAATAGAAGATATAGAAATATTTTATAAAATTGCAATTATCTCAACTGATATCGAAGATTCTATGTTGTTAAACTTAGATTTGAATATAAAAAGAAATCATTCAAATAAAGATGAAGTATCTTTTGTTCAAGGAGCTTTGCAAGATCTGGGATACCCGCTGGACCAACACGGCGTTGATGGACTCTTTGGGCCAGAAACAGAGAGTGCTGTAATTTTATTTCAACAAGAAAACAAGCTTCCAGTTACAGGAATAATAGATTTTAAAACTTTTAATCTTTTAATAACAAATCCAAAGCCAATTTCTCCGGAAACAAAAAAAGAACACAAAAGAAGAATTAGACAAGAGAGCAAAGGAGAGGGACGCGGTCGAAAAAGAGATCGCATAACTTACGAAGGACTTTCAAATATAATATTGACAAGCGGCCGAGTTGATATAGCCGGTTCTTCGCCAATGTTACGCGAATATTTAACGATACTTAATCAAGTCGCGGGAGAAATGGGCGGTAAAGTTCAAATAACAAGCGCTTTTAGGTCATCTTATGATCAAGCAAGAATAATGTTTAATAATTATAAAAGTAGAGGAGTTGGAAGCAATCGTGCCAATAAATATTTAAAAAGTTTATACGTAAGGTTTCCCAGGGTTGATGAAATTGCGAATGTTTATGCGGGCTCTGGTTCTCCAGATGAAAAAATAAAAACTGTAGAAAATATAGTTGAAACATCATGGGTGCCAAAATCAGGACACAGGGCAGGATACTCAATTGATATAAGATTTGGAGGAAAGGTTCGAAAGATTCTTGAAGCTACACAAGGCCTTGCAACCGTTGATATATTAAAAGAGTCAGATCATTTTCATGTTACTGTAAAATCTTTATCTCCAGGCGGAACATCAAAAGGTACGGTCAGCACATTTGGCTTATGATAAAAAAATAAAAATTCTTAAAAAATATCTAAAAAGATTTGGATATGAAAAAGAATATGATAAAATTAAATATATAATAAAAATATGTTCTATGCCGGGAATTGATTATCCAACAGAAGAAACAGAGATAGAGGGCATTGATAATATCCTAGAACACTTAAAGGAAGATTCCGGTAGATTTATCTATTTAGATAATCCAAAGGGAACAAAGAAAAGATTTGGCGGCAAAGTAAAAAGAAAGATGCCATTTCATTATGGTGAATTTACAGAATTAAATAATCCCGCCGATGATATGGGCTGGGATATTATTGTGGTTCCAAGTTACCCATTGGAACCGCAAGAGTTAGAGGCAGAAGAAGGCGATCCGCCTGCAACCTCCGAAGGTACAGCGGATCGTTTTCAATTTGAAAAGCTAAAAAAAGACTTGGCGAAACAAGAAGCCCACCCAACAGCTTATATATCCGCTGGACATAACCTTGTTCCGGTTGGATATGTTCCTGTAAATGATGATCAAGAAGAGTGGACGGAGAAGACAAAATCTTCATCTAGGCCCAACGGTAAGCCGGCTCCAATCGGGAATGATAAAATTATCTTGGCCCCCGATGATGGCTGGGATGATATGGATGAGGATAAAAGAAAAATTGAAGAATTCTTTGAGTCTTTATGGACATTCAAAGATGTTGTGTGGTTATAAAAATTACCAGTGAGTGTTGCTGTTTGGAAAGCCTGTTGTTTTCTCAACCACTAGCTGTATGGTATATGAAATATTTCCACCGGTTGATGTTATCATAATATCTCCCGTTTGATCTAATACCGTTGGAGAAAAGGTTGTTCGCAAGTCTGTTGTTCCAACTGGTAATGTTAAAAACTCAACATCAACACCGGCTGGGTTGTGCCAGTATAGGCTAACGCTGCCGCCCGTGCCGTCACCGTCACAAACAAGGGCTAATACCCTTATCACTCTAACCAGATGAGGGCCTGCCCCAAAGGTGCCGCTTAATCCAGATGTGTCAACAAGAGTTTCGCTTTCTGCTCCACCATCGGAAACTTGTTCGAAGGATGCCGTTGTTCCACCATCTGAAAGAGTTCTGTTTACTGTTAGTGCCATGTTAAAATTCCTCGTTACAACATACTAATTCATATTAGTATGTATAGGTAGACATATTTATAGATTCGATATATTTACTATTTTTATTAATAATAAAAGTAGAGTGAGTTTTATATTTTTTAAAAATAAAATTTAAGGGTTAGTCAATTATGAGACATGAAACAAAAAGTTCTGACAGTTTTCACCTTACCCTGGAGGTAGTCGCAGGAGGTGTTGGCCAATCAGGCCTCGCGGCATCAACATGGGTTGTCATTTATAGTGTTAGCGCAGGAGGTTTTTGGAATTTTAATACTTCTGCTTTTGGAGGTTGGGCTGGAGTTGATTCGGCTGCTAACATGGTAGAGACTAGCGCCACACGGATGCCGGGTCTTTATAAGTATAATGCAAAAAGCATTTATACTGCCAGTCCAGCAGCTGCAAGCGACGGATATGTTATAAGAATGTTTGAAACGACTAATTCTGTTTTAGAATATGTTTCTGTAGCTATAACCGATAAGATGACAATAGATGCAAATGTTATATCAATGGAGGCTGCCTCAATTGATACTAATGCTATGGCAACCGGTGCAATTCACACTACTGCTATGGCAGCCGGTGCAATTCATATTACCGCTATTGCTAATGATGCAATTGATGCTGCTGTAATCGCTGATGGCACAATTGATGCTGCTACTTTTGTTGCTGGAGCAATTGATGCTGATGCTATTGCCACAGATGCAATTGATGCTGATGCTGTCGCGACAGCAGCCATTACTCATCTAGAGCTTGGGAACTTTGCGTCTCAAGAAATTAGTAACGCAGTTTGGAACGCTGATATATTCAGGCCCGGTTATAGTATGACGGGAGTGCCAACTGATGTTGCTACAGCAAACACAATGGGTCACGCTATGTTGGCTCAGTATCTTGGGCAAAGCTTGATTCACTGGAACGGAACAACCGCAACCTCGATTCATAAGTGTTCTACCCTGGATCTTACAGGAACAAAATTTTACTCAGATAGACTTGCTACAGACCCAATAAGTAGTGATGAGATTAAATCTTATATAGACAAAACTGTTATAATAGTAAAGGGTCTGAATTTAACCACCGCACCTGATGCTGGCACAGAAAGCTATTTGGGTAGAATTACAAATGTTGGGACAGATGGATCTGGTCAATTTTTTGAAGTAAAATTAACAGATGAGGCGGGAAGCGCAATACCGGGAGGCTTTGACGTTACTACAGATTTTCTTATAGTCAAAGGAGAAACAGATACCACAATGCACGAGGTTGCTCATGAAGTTTGGGAAGAGCCAGTTCTTGCTCATGCGACGGCAGATACATTTGGCATGTTCAGCAGGGTCATGACAGGGCTTGCTCAATTTAATCATAGAATTACAAGCTCAACCTATGATGATTCAGGAAGGCTTCTTTCTTGCAGACTTGTTGTTTATCCATCCGCTACAGACGCAGAGAATCAGACAAATGCTCTTACCACGGTAGAAGTAACATCAACTTATGATGAAAAGCAAAATATGAAAACCTTCTTGTCTAAGGAGGGGTAGTTGTGACCTGCTTAAAAAGAGCAAAATTTGGGAAAAACTTTTTAAGACAATATACATTATTTATTTTAGCATTAACAGGATGCAATCAAGAATATGATATTATGGACGATGATAAAAGTCCAAATATAGTTGAGTTTATTGATTCGGCTGAAATCCCGCCCACAACCACCAATACACCGGATGTTGTTGATACCCCGGATACTATTGATACAGGAACAGATCCCGCGCTAGATCCATCTCCATTCGCCAGGATGCGAGTCAGACCCGAATTTTATAATTTTGGTGAGCTTAAAATAAATTGTACAGATGAATATGAAGCAACCATATCAAGCGTTGGGACAGCGACACTCATTGTTGAAAATTGGACATATAATGGAACTGCCGGAATATCAATGGAGACCGATATTAAGCTTCCGCTTATTTTGGAGCCCGGAGAAGAAGCGAACGTTAAGTTTGTTTACGAAGAGGAAGATTTATTCATTGACAGAGGACGACTCTATATTGACTCTAATGATTATAGGGATCCTAATCAATTGATTTCCAATGAAGGTCAGGGCGTTCCCACCGGAACCCAGGTCGATAATTTTTCTCAAGGCGGCGAGAGCAAATCTGATATTCTATTTGTTATCGACAATTCTTGTTCAATGGGAAATGAGCAAGAAGCATTGGGCACAAATTCTGAATTGTTTATTCAAAACCTTTTAGATTTGGATGTTGATTTTCAAATAGCGGTTATTACGACAGACGACACAACTGTAATAAATGGTATCATGACTAATGATACGGTTAATGTTGAAGGCTTATTGCAAGACGCAATAGTCGCAGGAACATCTGGTTGGCCGGAAGAAAAGGGGCAAGAGTATGCAAAGCTTGCATTGCAGCTGGGAGGGACTTTGGAGGCTCTGGGCCCCTTTCAAAGAGAGGATGCCTTCTTGTCAATCATTATAGTGTCAGACGAAGAGGACGCCAGCCCCTTGGGAGATGAAGTGTATTATGATTTTTTCACCTCTTTGAAAGACGATAAAATGTTTGCTCTTCATACTGTCGTGTCTACCGTCGAGCCCGTACCAGGTGGGGGAGTTACCAATCCATGGCTCCCCGGCGGTGGCGGTGGTGGAGGTGGAGGCCGACCGGTGACACATACCGGGCACACAGGAGATACGGGGCATACGGGAGACACCGGTGTCTCTCTCGATACCGGGCACACGGGGGATACGGCTGCCCCTATCCCTCTGGTTCCACAGTGTGGAATATATGGCGAAAGATATATCGATCAATCGTTAAAATTATCAGGAACAACATTAAATATCTGCGAAGGAAACTGGGGCGACTATGTCGGGATTCTAGCAGAAGATAGTTTCAATCCAAATTTAATCTTTCCTTTATCTAGACCTCCAATAGAAGATTCTATTACAATTACTATTGATAGCGTAGAGGCTACAGCGGGCTGGGCATACGATCTGGCAAGCAATACTGTGAATTTTAATCCAGAGTATGCTGCCGATGAAGATGAGCTTGTGCAGATTGCTTATGATTATATTGGAGAATGTGAATGACAAATAAAGCGCCTAAAAGATTATTTATGCTTTATAAGTATTTAAAAAAAGAGGGTTTAAAGCAAGAAGCCTCTTTGGCTCGTGGTTTAGTCAAAAGCCTTCAGGGAACAGAAGATATTTTGACCTCTGAGCTTCCTGAAGAAAAAGGTTTTTTAGAAGAAGTCGGCTTAGACATAGAAGACATAAAAATAGGACACACAGACTCCAATACTGATGGCGCTGTATCAAAAATACAGGCCCTCTTAGAGGGTCATAATTATGTTTTGGACAGATTTGGTATAGATGGCATCTTTGGATCTGAAACAGAAGGTAAAGTTATAGAGTTTCAAGAAAACAATAATTTAAATACATCCGGAAGGGTTGATTCTGCAACTTTAACATCATTAGAAAGCTCTACAGCAAAACCATCTTTGCGCGAACCAGATGCTTTGGTTGAGCCTTCAGAAAAAGATTTAAAGAAAGGGGAAAGGCAAGCCCGTAGAGCGTTAAAGGGAGGAGGAAAAAGGGTTGGAGCCGATCAGCTGTATAATGATTTGTATGCAGGACTAAATAATCGAAATCTTTGTATTGCTATGGTCGCAAATGCAATTGCCGAATCTAATATGAAGCCGGGAATTGCTGGAGACTGTGGAGATTACGGAAGAAAGCATAGAGAAAATAGTATCCCAATTTTTGGAAAAGGTCGTTGTTGTTCTTTTGGCTTGTGGCAATATAATATTTGCAGCGGAATGGGAGAAAGATTTTTAAATGCAAAGGGAAACCCGAATGGTACGGACAAAGAAAGGCTGGCAACACTTTCGGATTATAATCTCCAGGTAACCTATATGATGGAGGTATTAAACTCAGAGTATGCGTCGGTTATTTCTCAAGAAAGATCAGTAGATCAATGGGTAGATTGGTTTGTAAGAACGATAGAGAGGCCGGCAGACCCGGGGGGTGCTGTAGCTCATCGAAGAGGAATTGCGCAAGGCCTTAGTAGCTTAGGAAGTACTGTGGCGTAATAGTTTTTGGAAATATATAATCCTACTAATTAAGCAGCATGAAATAATAATCAAAGAATCTATATAAGGGATTTATAAGTGGCTAAAGTATTTTCGAGTGGATTAGAGATTGGGGCTCCCGAAGTTTATTATGTGAACTCCGGTTGGACATCAACACAAACAGGAACGTCTACTGTAGACTTTGCCTATGATGAAGCTCACACTCCCGGTACTGGATACGGCGGTGGAGACCGTTGCTTCAAGGCCGCGTCAGCAGGCTACGGAGCTGCGAAGTTCTCGCCTCCTGCTCTAGCTACAGCTACCTCCGATGGATGGGTTGCCTTCTCGTGGAAGGCTACAGGTGCGTCTACTGCGGCGAGAGATGTGTGGGTTCGCATTACTAACTCTACGTCTCATACAGATACCGCAGAAGGACTGATGCTTAAAGGCAAGCCCTCTGGAACGACCTATACACTGACTGTTACTTGTGGCGGCAAGTCTCTAGGATCAACCACCAACATCACCAATGACGGTGGCTGGCACCATATTGGGATCCACTACAAGACACATGCAACTACCGGAACAGTTGTTATTTATTACGATGGTTCTGCTATCTTCACTTATAACGGAGACACCAGAGGGCTCGGAGATACAACGACCTGGGATAAAGTGACTTGGGTTCATGGTATTGAGAATGATAAGGGCGACGGAACAGACGGCGCGCTGACCGTCTCTTCCCCCGCCGTGCTCAACAAGTACACGTATCTGACCGAGACGACGACGGCAGCGGCGTCTAAAGAAATCCTGGTCTACGATTCCACCAACTTCGCTGTTGGCAACGAGATTATGCTTCACCAGACGCAGCACGCAACGGCAGCGGGAACGTATGAGTTCAATCGTATCAACACGATTACCAAGCAGCGGTCTCTACCGGGGTCGGCTGCTTGGTTCAATCCAGAGGGCGTGGTTGCTCATTATCATTTCGATGAAGCTGGAAAGCCGTTCCCCGACAACAAAGCGACGGATGGCTACATAGACATGACTGGGAACTGCTTACTTTGGCATCTAGATCAAGAAACGGCAGACCACAGTGGAACCGGAAATGGAGGTACAGTCCAGCAGTATAGCGGTTACCCGTCATTTACATCCAGGGCGATGTTCGGTGACAAGGCCTACTGGTTTGGTGGCGATGCCATGGACAACACCGGCAGAATTTACGCTAACAATTTGGTAGATGCTCCAACAACGAACGGAAGTATTTCTTGTTGGTTCAAACATTGGAATAACAACGGCGAGCTTTTTGCGCTCTCAAATGGCACGTCCATCGCTACAGACGGGAAAATACGAAGGATCCATATCTCCGGTAACACCCTTTATTTCCAAGGTGTAAATACTTGGGACATCAACGCCTTTTTCACTCTCGTGGACAACACTTGGAACCACCTAGTGCTGACCTGGGAAGGTGAACGTGTAAAAATCTACATGAACGGAAACCAAGTTGCGGATCGAGTAATCACGGGTCTTGTTGCGCCCGGTACTACGTTCACTCTCGGTCAGAGTCACGGGCTTAACATTGTAAATGTAGGCTTCCACGGGCTCATTGACGAAGTCGCCATCTGGAATCGCACCATTACATCAACGGAAGTCACTGCTATCTACGACAATCAGCGGATCCCAGAAATCGTCACGGATTACAGCGGAAAGGGAAATCATCTTACTGTGGTCGGAAACCTAACCGTTTGGAATAACAATGGATCTTTGAACCAGTTTGGGTTTCCCGGCAAATGGACGGATTCCAAGGCGTGGCGAAAGCACGGAAAAGGCAACTACGGCGCATGGCATCTTAAAAGAACCGCCATGATCGATATGCCATCGGGCAATTCTCCCAGAACATTCATGTACTGGATCAGTTTTCATAACGTTACGCCAAACTCCCAGGAGTATTTCAGCTACGGTATGAACTTGGTCGATCAGGGTATGTGGTTCAACCTGAGAAACAATAATCCAACGCAGTGGTATTTCGGCTTTTTAAACCACGACTTTTCTCTGCCAATCGGACCCACGGCCCATACGTGGTATCACGTCGTTCTTGTGTACGATGGGACAGATCCATACGTCTACATCAATGGCGCGAAGTACGACAAGACCATGTGGACGAACAACCAAAACTCCGACTACACGACTGTGAACACACTGGCTGGCGGCCAAATGACGCTGGGAACCTACATATGGCCAGGGGGGACTTTTGGGACCAGTGCAGGTTTCGACATGAGTGAGTTCGTCATCCTAGACTACGCCCTGACGGATGGTGAGGTCGCAGGCATCTACGCCGTCCAGAACGCAGCAACGACCGCAGCAGAAGCCTACCTGCCTGTCGTGACCTACGACTCCAACTGGGTGTCCACCGCGAACATGGAGCTATACTACAAGCTCGACGAACCCTCTAGCGCGACCGCAGCCGACAGCATTATCGACTACAGCGGCAACGGGTACCACGGCACACCTACGTCTATGGCGATGGGTGCAGCGGGACAGGTGGGTACGTGTGCGACGTTTGGCGGCGGAGACATAAACGCGGGGTACAACTCGCAGCTTGCGTTTGAGCGGACAGATTCGTGGACGATAGGCTTGTGGATGAGGACCACTACTGGGAATACCTCTTTACTGTCAAACAGGGTGGCTGTCGGAGCACATCCACGGGGGGTACTCATCTACATGGTCAGCACCGGCGAAATCAGACCGCACTTTGGTGACGGTGTGTCGGGGAGCACGGCGATCTACGGGGACACCCCTCTAGCGTACAACGATGGAAATTGGCATCATGTTGTGTGTACATATGATGGCACCAGTGCGAATACGGGCCTGGGTGTTTATATCGACGGGGCAGCCGTCACACTAACAGGTCTTTCTGGTGGGCCGCTTACTGGGGATACTGCCTCCACTAACGACTGGCTGGTGGGGAACTCGCCTGACACTCCCAGGCCATTTGTGGGCGACCTCGACGAAGTGTTCATCTACTCACGAGTGCTTTCCGCAGCGGAGATCCAAACAATCTACC
>Ga0098053_1000535_pt1 | contig 12574 bp, 27 predicted proteins | sample 15BtaG_FD_77068 | JGI IMG/M metagenome (GOLD analysis project Ga0098053, IMG submission 77068) | Marine viral communities from the Subarctic Pacific Ocean - 15B_ETSP_OMZ_AT15312_CsCl metaG | ecosystem: Environmental > Aquatic > Marine > Oceanic | place: Pacific Ocean | collected 2015-01-18 | reverse complement strand
CCAAAGGCAGAAGACTAGCACAGTTAGTATAAATCATAGATACTTTCCTAATTTTTAATACAAGTATTATAACATACTTGAGCAACTTTGTCAAGTATTAAATTTCCTATTCTATAAGGTGTCTAGGTCCATAAACTACTTCTAATTTTAATTAATCTAATTAACATACGCTCATCTTCTGCTAGATTGTTTCGTTCAATATCAGATGATGCAGTCAACCAAGTCTTTTGTAGAAATTTCAATTCAGATGTATCCAATTCATCTCTAAAGAAATTGTCAGCATCATCACCATAAATCTCTTTCTTTAAAGTATGGTATGCTTCCCATTCTGCAGTAGCATCATCTTCTCTATACGGTCTTTGGTTAGTCCACCAATCATATAATTCGTACTGTTCTCTGGCATTAGTAGATTGTCTATCATTATCCAATCCCATCTCCCAAACGAGATGAGATACTCCAGGTTGTTCCATTTTAGGATTGCCAGACCAATTCCACATATGTGCTTTTTCAATTTCAACAAAGTCTTTAAGCATATTAAAGTTTACATGCAACATCTTCTCAGAAGCATCAGCATACCCTGGATTCATTCCAGTATTAACGACATGGTGTCGTCTTGTAGTTCTATACTTAACCCAATCAGTTAATCGTTCTAACCTCATAGACCAAGGCCAAATGAAAATTGATTCAAAATCATTATTCAAAAAATATCTAATAGGGTTATTCCTCTTGTGAAACAGTCTAAAATAACGCCAATCCTCTGAACTGCGAGCAGTGTTAGGACCAACGCCCTTACCATCTACAGGTAACCCTAAACCTACTTTTTGTAATACTGATTTTTTCTCTTCAAACATTGTTATTCCTCTGCCGTGTTAGGCACCTCTAATTAAACCATACATAATCTCTAATTCATAGGCTATGAATATTCCTAGTACAAACCACTTAAACTTGTTTAAAAACTTGCTCATATCCCCCTCCTTTAACTGTCTATTTATTTTCATAATATATCCTCAATACTTACTTGTTTAACTCTACCAGTATCTATTAACCTCGCTAATGTGTCAGCCATATTCGCACGAACCACTTCATTATCCTTTCTACATCTATACACTGAACCTGAATATCCGTGAACGTCATAATGGTCTTCATCAGTAATAACTTTATCGATACCTGAGTTCAATCTCCAACTATCACCATCAAGATATCCACCACTCCAACCACCTAAAACTTTGTGGAAAGTAGTACCATCATCTTGTTCGATTGCTACGATTACCCAGTTGTCTGGGGTGTAAATCACAACTCTATCCCCCTAAGGTCTACACCATTGCTTTCCATAATCTCGTGGAACTTTCCTCTAGCAATGAACAATGCTTCTTCTCCGTCGTCTGATAAATCAACATTATGTTTAATTTGAGAACGTAACCATTCATCCATTGCATATAGAGATGCCCATTGATTATTAAAATTCAATGCCCTAACTGCTTCACCTTCTGTTTCAAACTCTTGCGTAATCTTAATCATAATTCAATCTCCGAAAATGTATTGCACAATGAAATTAATGTATCACGTTCATTTGAACCAATTTCATGGTCTTCAACTGCATCTTCTAAAGCATTAACTAATGCATCGTATTCTGAAATGCGTTCAATCTTAATTATTATTGGAGCAAAAAACTCTCTAGTTACTTCCATTGGCCCGCCTATTTTCATATCTTTTTTTCCTGTGTGTGATTAATAACCGTAACCATATTCTTCAAAATGTTCGAGACCTCTATCCCTATAGTGTTCTTCGAACCTCTTTGCCTCAGCTTGAGTTAAGATACGAACCCAACAAGTACCTTCTGCATCCATATAGACCTTCTCATCCAATGCGAACAACACATCGAGACTAGCCTCTACTTCTTTCTTCACAGTCCATTCAACTAAATCACAACTTCGGTTGAATATCTCAACCCATAACTTACCATCTTTAGCGTTATCTTGTATCTGACGAGCTATTCCATATGTTGACTCGTTGAAGTCTAGTATTTCATTTGTCATATTTATCATTATTTTCTCCTATAAACTAAATTTACATCATATGGATACCAAGCATCATCTGCTTCCATATCATACCACTTATTATCACCGTGTTCTGAAGTATCCATCCATTGTAATTGGTCACCATTTCCATTCATCCACAGTTGACCGAACTCCATCCACTCATCTTTAGTGTTTGGTTTAGGATTTTTAGGATTATGAAACCCAGCATGAACTTCTAATAATTCGACTCGTTTCTTTAACTCAGCAATTTCGTCAGTCTTATCCCCACCATGCCAAGGTGTATCCTTTCTGTTCTGAACTACCAACGGGGACTCATCTATAGCCCCACACCAGTTACACTCCTTTCCATCTTCTACATACATGCTATGCCTCTCAGCCGCACAAAAATGACTCCACATTATATACTACCCCTTTAATGTTTTATTTAATCTTTTATCTAACTCCTGCAGAGCAGTTTGTAAGAACCCTACCATTTTCTCGGCTAGGAAAGGATTTTCATAAGTTAATACCTCTAAGTAATCGTATAACTCATAGTCCGTCATTTCATCAAATTGCCTGTTGGTCTCACTTAGGTTTAATAAGTTCATTCAATGCCTCCTCTAGTAATTCAATTCTTTTATTCTGTACCTCTACTAACTCGTTCATACCTTCCACAGCAGTACCTAAATGTACTAATGCTTGCTGTAAGTCATCCACATTCTTGTGGTGAATACCAATTATTTCAAGCATTCCATCTGTGTAGGCCTTGAAATTCTTTTTACTTATTCCAAACATATATTTTCCTTTTTCAATTCTTTATAATGTATATTATACGCTTATTTAACCACAAAGTCAAGTTTTATTTTAACCAGACGGCAAAAAGAGGGGCAATTGCCCCCCTTTAACATACGTAGTATTTGTGGTGTAACTATTCTTCTTGGTTTCGATGCAGGAAACCTTGAGTTAAACTAATTATAAAATGGGCTCGTGATTCATTACATAAAAGTGGCTTAATTAGTATTGGGACCGCTATAACTGAGATGCCAAACCATATCATACCCGATATCGCCTGACTCCTTAGTACAGGGTGGTCCCCTTCTGTTTCGTGCCACAATAAATGCATAGACGGTTGAAATATCCTTATCCACGCTAGAAGCGCTCCTGATACTGCAAATGCAACGTAATATATTAGCCATGTTTCCATAATAAGTCCTTTAGGGCTTGATTACTTTAGTCCCGCCTTCTCGCACACACATTCTTTCTTTGCTCGGCCATCTAAAGTTAACTTTACCACCACTAGAGCAGGTATTAACCCCTCTTCATAGTATCCACGCATAGTGTCACTGTTTAAAATAAAGCAGGAAAGGCATTTATTAACTTTTGCGGCTTGGAAGTTAACTTCTTTAACCCAGTCTGTATACAGTTCTAAACTCATAGCGTAATCCTAATAAATGAACGTATTCCTACTCTTTTTAGTAATTTCATGTTTTTATTCCTCATTATAACAAAATTGACCAATAATGTCAAGCATCATTTTTCTCAAGTATCGCTAAGATGTCTTTCTCTTCCATAATTAGGTAATCCTCTCCGTCCCAAGTTACCTCGGTACCTGCGAATTTCATAAACAGGACTCTATCATTAGCAAAAACCTGCTTGGCATCCGGCCCGTTGAACATTACAGTTCCAATTGCCGGCTTTTCTGCAGCAGTCCCTAGGATAATACCTGACTCGGTTTTTCCTTCGTTATCGTCTCGTTGGATGATTAATCTTTTTCCTACTGGTATCATTACTTCTCCTCTATCTCATATTCTAGAATACCTTCCTGCTCTAGGAAGTCTACCGTATTACTTACACCTTTTTTATGCCCATAGTAGTACGAACCTACTGCAGCTATAGTTATAAAAAGGTACATCATTACTTCTAGGTCACTCATTAAGCCGCCTTACATCTTTTAGAGTTAGGCTTACGCTTGCATCTATAAGTACCATGGCTCATTAGTTTCTTTACGATTCTATTGCCATTAGCGTCTCTAGACTTTTGTCCTTTTTTGACGATACCGTCAATCATTTGCTTACTCATTCTTACTCCTTATTGTTAAATAATAAAAAGCCCATAGTTTTCACTATAGGCTATAATGTGGTGCCGAAGGCCGGACTTGAACTGGCGACCTACTGATTACAAATCAGTTGCACTACCAACTGTGCTACTTCGGCTAAAAATGGTGGAGCCAGGGAGGATCGAACTCCCGACCTCTTGCGTGCAAGGCAAGCGCTCTCCCAGCTGAGCTATGGCCCCCTTGGTGGAGGGAGAGGGATTCGAACCCTCGGTACGTTACCGTACACCCGCTTTCCAAGCGAGCAAATTAAACCACTCTGACATCCCTCCTTTCGTCCGTGGAGCGTTACACGAGACTCGAACTCGTACTTGAAGCTTGGAAGGCTGCAGTGCTACCATTACACCAGTAACGCATAAAAAGTGCCCTTCTTTTTATTTTAGTGACGGAAGGGCGAGGTCACTCTAACTTTGTTGTACTACCACGATTTTAAGGGCAGAGGCGGAAGCCCACCTTTGGCGTTATCTCACTGACTAAGCGTGAGTGCTAAGGCACTGTAATGCCTTGGTAGTTAGGCGAGAAGTCATCTCATTTTACTTTCACAACAGAGTTCTGCGTAGACATAGTTATAAAGTCCTTCATCAGAGTATCTTCAAAAGGTCTCCATTCTACGCACTTAAATACTTCTTCATTTCTAGAATATACAGGACAGGTCTTATTTGCTTGCCTACACTTACTACATAAGTTTACCATATAATCTCCTTTAATTTAAAGAGAGTTCTCGCACACACTACTCTCAAAGAGTGCTAATAAGGTAAGGAGCTTACAGTAAATGTCTGCTTTAAACCTCGTGCTATTAATGGTATTCCCACCCGGAATTGAACCGAGATTACTAGGATGAAAACCTAGTGTCCTAACCGTTAGACGATGGGAACAAACTGGTAGCGGGAACAGGATTTGAACCCATGACCTTCGGGTTATGAGCCCGACGAGCTACCGAACTGCTCCACCTCGCAATAAATTGGTGGAGGGTGATTAAGGTACACCCTGCCTGAAACCTCTAAGCCTGCAGTAAATTAATATCTACGAGCCGTAACTACTACCGGTCCTGGTGTAGTTAATATCTGTTTGGTTATAAGGAAGACACTCCTCAAATCACACGCCTATCAGGCTGCGACTGCGTAAGTATTTGCGTTAGCGTTTACTTTAGTTATTTTTAAGTGTTTATTCACTAACGCCTAATAACTTCTGTTACCAAGTCGAACTCTATCTCAGCCCCCTCAAAAACACACTGCTATTCGGAACTCCCATTATGCCCCTACTGAGTGTGTTTTTGGTGGAGCTGGGCGGTACTGCCCCGCCGTCCTAAATAACTCCGATGAAAAGGTTTACGTTGTTCCTTTAAGGGAGCACACTCAGTCGGGTGTGGGAGGTGGACCGAATGTACTCTCTTAAAGGTAGTATACTGTTGAGTCGGCATACTAGCGACAGAGTGTTCTTATTTCTACTACAGTACTCTTGGACTCCAGTGGTAGTTCACTTTATACTGGGTCTTACCAACCAGTTCGCGCACTTGCCGATGTTAAGGACACCAGCCGACCCCACTAAAGTACTAAAAAGCTATAATAGCGACTTTAGCGATTTCTGGGCACTCGATTGATTGTAGCCAATCCTTATCCCTCATTATCTATCTGAAGTGAGTGTATTTGGAATCTAGAGTATACACTAAACTTCTCCACTCTTGGAAACTATTTTCCTTCAGCAGAGGGTACATGTTTTTACGACCTAGTACCATAGTCCTCGTTATATGTTTGGCTAAGCTCTGTTTCCCAGCCTATCTTGTTCATACTTGCTAAGATAGGCTACTTGCCGTGGGGATATAAATTGGAACGCCCTACGCGACTGTGGTAGGGATTGAGATAGCTCGTCGAAAAGGATTACTATCTATATCGCTCTTACATTTCAAAACTGTTAATAGATATCAATACTTCTAGAGTACCCGATGTCAAAGTCCCAGTAATCTCCATAGACCTCTATATCAGTAGCTTCTTCACCTAACTGGATAATACCAAAGGTTTCGTTAAGAGGATAGGAGAAGCCATCTTCATCAGCTTCTTTCTTAACAACCTCATCTAAGAAGAACTCTACTACTCGATAAGCACCTTTAGCCCAGTCAATTCGATATACTGTCTTTTTATCATCAACGATTTTCTCGTTTACATACTCATCTAGGCCATCACCCCAGTCAATGTCTGTTCCATAAATTTCGTTATCTGTTGCAATTACTACTGTGTATTCGTATCCCATATTATTTTTGCTCCCACAATTAAAAGGTAAATTAAAGTTATTGGTATTATTATTGCTACTATAGTACCCACTATTACTGCTATAGCCAGTATAGCTATGACATCAAGTGTTGAGTTCAGTGGTTCCTTCAACTTCGACCAATTGAAGTGCTTGGTCCCAATTATACGGGTCTGCATTTTTTTCAAGTACTTTTTCTTGTGCTTCCATTTCACTGTCTGCTTCAACTCTGTAATATTCATATAGTTCGTGTGTTACTGTTACGTGATATAACATTATTCCTCCCGTAATAATTATTAATAAGGTGAGAGCAGAACTACCCCTGTGGAGGTTCGTCTGCTCTCGTTACTACTTATATTTTAGTCTAGTAGTCAAAGACTAGTCCCACTCATATTTTAACTGCCACCTCGAGGTAGAGCCTGCAGTATTCTCACAAACTCAATCTACGGGCGAACCGATTGGAAGGCTTGTTTTTGAATTTGTTTTCTTTCTCAATTTCTTATATGTATATTATACTTAAAATTAACCAAATTGTCAAGAAGTTTTTTACCCTTAGGTCAAAATAAAATATAAAGTAACTACCCACACTAAGAGTAGTAGGCCATTTAATATTTTGTTAAACATCACTTTCCTTCACGATTGCCTTTAGTTGTCTTTGTAGTTTATTGAACTTAAACTCCCAGTGCTGCGCTTCTTTACGCGTTTCTTCGTATTTATCTTGCCAATTTGTACCGGGGGTTAAAATCTCTTTAATCTTCTTTATTATCATCTTGCTTCCTTAAATGTGCAATTAAACCTTTTTCCTCACTAATCTCTCGCATTACTTCGTTTACTTCAGAATGACTCGCCCACATTAACCTAGACCATTGTTCCTCAGTAAAGTGATCGGCAGCACTAATACTACCGTTGCGATCCATTATAGCTTGTCGTTCCGTTTTCTTCTTAGCCTTTTTACTAAGTTTGTGTCCTTCTACTAACTTATCTATACGCTCTTTTTTATCCCAGTAATCTTCACTCATGCTGGTACATACATCATAATGTATCCTACTTCGCCATAGACTATATCTTTGACTTCATCGTAACTAAGAATACCCATGTCTTTTAGTACTTTGGTGTGTTTTGCATCAATCTTGAAGTAAGCCCCATCACTATCGTCGTGATATACGGTTGCTTCTATCACTTTGTCCCAGAAGTCTTCTGGTAATTCTGCTTGCGTTATAAACGCTACTTTTCCAATAAACATCTATTTCTCCTAATTATTATGAGGGTCTGATTCTTCTATTACCCACATCCCACCACGGGGGGCTTCAAACAACACTGTTTCTTCATCTGAGTACTTTTCCCAATCGCTACGATTTATGTAAGGGCCCCCAACTACTTTGAAGTCTTTATTTCGATCCCAAGCGTCTTTAGCACTAATAATATTGTTGTATGTTTTTCCGTATGCTCCTTTAATAATCATTATACCACCTCCTTTAAATTATAACCTAAATTTGTCATTACTTTCTGAACTTCACTAGGAATTTCAAAACAATGGTCGTAGTCTGTTACAGTCTTACCCTCAAAGTACATACTAACGCTGTCGTCCTCTCCATACTCATTAGACTCAAAGAACGCGTCCTTTGGGCTGATAACACCAGTATAGTTTTCTGTGTAAACTGTTCTCATTTCTTTTCCTTTTTCAATTCTTTATAATGTATATTATACAGAGAATTAAGCAAATTGTCAAGTATTATTTAAAGCTTTATACGTTTTCATTCCGAAACATTTGTTCAACTGGCCCCCAACTGTTCCTTTGAAGTGGTCTATTAAAACAGGTACCAAGTCCTCAGAAGGTACATATGCGACATCTACTATCTTCATACCAACTCTCTTAGCACAGTAAGCACCTTCAATGTTCTCAAAGTGGTCGAAGATTACTTCCTCATACCTCCCTTTCCTAGCACCGAAATGGAAATTAAACTTGTCCTGTGTAGTGATTTTATATTCATAAAGTTTCCCATCGGGGGCAACTCCATCAGCACCTTTATCTCCTTCAACTAACTCATGGCCCAAGTGGTATGCAAGTGCAATCTCACCAACACCGCCCTTGGCCAAGCTTACTCCTTCCGGCAATAGTTCTATCACCCCGTCTAGTAGTTCTACTATTTTCTTATAAGTCATCTAAGTCGAAGTCCTCGTCAAGTGAGCTGTTAATAGCTGCAACATAGTTTACCGATTCAATCTCTTGAGGAGCGGATTTAATATGTGAGCTGTCTAAATAGTTATCTACCCAAGGTAGAGGGTTCTTACCTAAAGGGATACCTATCCTCTTAGGGTCTAGACCAATATTAGTAAGTCTAACGGCAAAGATGTAGTCCATATATTCTTTTAGTATAGCTGCATTCATCCCAATAAGAGGAGAACCTTTAGAGAATAAGAAGTCTACCCATTCCATCTCTTCTTTATACCCTGTAGCGTACATCTCGTACACCTCATCTTCTAAGTCAGCTGCAACTTGTACAAATCCTTCAGACTCCTCTGTCCTTAGCATCTTAATCACTTTCTGGAATACATCTAAGTGTACCATCTCATCTCTAGCAATCATCTTAAAGACATTACTAGAACCTGCCATTAGCTTATCTGGTTGCTCACTGAAGCTCCACGCTGTTACAAATGTTGCGAAGAATCTAATACCCTCAAACATATTTAAAATTATTGCTGACTTATAGATAGCTTCTTTAACCATACGGTTATCAACTTCAGGGAAGGGCTTACTAGCATTAAGACAGTAGCAAGGATGCCCCAACACAGTATTATTAGCATCCATTCTATCAAAAACTGAAGTAGCCCAATCAAAAGCACTAAGAATGCTGGAAGCTCTCTTTTGAATGTGTTCGTCGTCTATTATAGACTCGATAAATACATCCACGTCATTATAGATAGCCCTAACCATTTCAGTATAAGATTCGGAATGTAGTAGTTCGTTATTTTGGTGATTAGTAATGTATAACTCCCATTCAGGGTTATTAGAAATGCCACCATTATTAAATAACTGGAGGGGAGCTCTCCCTGCACAACTGTCCAAAGTAATAGCAAATTTAAGGCCAGACTCGTATATATGTCTACCAGCCTCATCCAGTGAATCAAAGTTGCTTTTTTCCTTACTGAGATCGATCTCATTTTTACTCCAGTTTCCAATTGCTCTCATCTCTTCCGCAAACTCTAGTATCCAAGGGTACTTAGGGTCGTGATACGTTTGAATGTTTCTATTACAAGAATCCTCCCCTAAGAATAGTCTTGTTCTCTTACTATTTACAGTTTCGCCTAAATTAAATATCTTACAACTCATTATGTGTTCTCCTTTATAAAAAACCCGTCTTCATTTAGATAGCCTTTCCTGTCTTTAATCTCGCGGTACGCCTGACTAACACACTCATTCATACTAACGCCATAAGTTAAACAAACGCCTCTAAGAGTTACATAGATGTCCCCTAATGCATCTTTAACTTCGTGTTCGTCATCTTTATGTAAAGCGACTAATAACTCGCGGACTTCTTCTAATGTCTTTAATGCCTGTGCTTCTGGGTTACCGTTCTTCACGATACCTCTGTCCTCAAACCATCGGTCAATATGTATATCGTACATCATAGTAATTCCTCCATCAATGGAAATATCTTAGCAATCTCTCTAGCACACGCTTGAGCAACTTCAATATGCTCTAACTGAGTACCATTAGCACTTCTAAGCTCAATATAATGAACCCAGCTGCGTAGTGTACCATTCATATACATTCTACTCATTGTACAACCTTCTGGCAGTACAGCACGTGCTTGCTCTTTTGCAATACCGTTATCAATAGCAAAGTTGTACGCCCCAAGAGCTGTCTGAATAACTTTGTCTTGTTGCATACGCCACATAGCAGCTAAGCGACTGTCTTCGGTACGAATAGAGTTTTGTCTATTCTTAGTATCTTGTAGTCTGGACTCCCTAAGCATAAACTTCATATCCTTAGTAGGGTCTGCATAGCGCTGTGAAAACTCTTGGAAAGAGAAACTTCTATGTCTAAGAATCTGTCTACCAATATCTCTAGTAGTTTCAATCTCAATAGTAGCACTAACCATCTCTAAAGGAGACCAGTGCTTGTGCTTGATTAAGTATTTAATAAGTTGCTCGTTAGTTTCCTTATTAAATTGGTTACTAGGGTTAGATACTCTGGCACAGAAAGCAATTAAGTCCTGTGGTGAGTCTACACTATGCCCAATCATCTCTTTACTCGGTTGTGAGAAAGAAATAAGTTTAGCTGTAGTAAAGCTGTCCCATGTGTTAATCATACCTTTCTTTTTATTAATAGCCTCTACGTTAATAGCTTGGTTATCTTTTTCAAATAGTGGCATTATCTCATTCTCCTAGATAGTTCTTGTTCTATGTACCATTGAGCCTTCTTCAAGTCCTCAATGCCATTATCTTGATGTTTATCATCTGCTCTCCAGATGTACTTCATAGCGTTACCTAGGCAGAAGTTCATATGCTCCGTAACTTGAATAGCCTCAATCCCTGATGGGTGGCTTTTGTAATGTTGTGGGTTTATATTATCCATTAAATGCTGCATGCTCCCGATGAACAACCGTTGTCGATTGCTTCTGATTTATTCTCTTTATCTTTAGTTCTAATGTAGTACAAACTCTTAAGTCCGTACTTCCATGCTGTAAAGATATCCTTTTTAACCCTATTACTATCTAAAATCTTATTAGGTAGTTTGGTTAGGTCATACCATTGGTTTGTACTCATGCCTTGGTCAATGAACTTCTGTATCACAGCCATCAACTTGATGTACTCCGCAGAGTTATTTCCTGGCATATCCCATGATGACATATAGTATGCCTCTTTATCATAACCTGGAATCAAACTCTTAACTGTGAAGTTACTGGCCTCAAATGTATCAGTCACAGACTGGATAGGGTCAATACCTTGCGTTGAGTTGCTCACAAGAGATGAAGATGCTGTTGGTGGGATAGCACTTAGTGTAGTGTTTCTAATTCCATACTTCTTAGCATCGTGTCTTAATAGTTCCCAATCACACAGTAGGTCATTAGGGTAAATCTGGTCCACGTTGGCATTGTATGTATCTACTGGCATAATTCCTTGAGAATACAAAGATTTGTCCGAGTAGTAACAAGCACCTTTCTCTTTAGCCAAATTGATACTTGCTTTTACTAAGCCGAATTGGAACCGCTCGGCCCACTGGTGTGTTAGCTTCATTGCTGCTTGAGTTCCTAACACTGCTTCATTCTTAGCTAGGAAGTGGGCGAAATCACTAATGCCGATACCTAGGAATCTATAACCTTTAGTAGGCCATTCAGTAGCATCCATCGGGTACTCCTGAACGTCAATCAGGTTATCTAAAAATCTTACCATAATGTCTGTTAAACCCTCTAACTCATCAATAGAGTCTAACTTACCGAAATTAACACAGCCTAAGATACATAAAGCGACCATCCCATTGTCTAAGTCATAGTCTTGGATCTTAGTATTAGTAATGTCAGCATTAGGGTGTGTGACATTGGTTTTCTTAAGTCCATCAAACATTACATCACGCGTTGGAAGGAAGATTTCACTACAAAGGTTTGTTTGGGTGATTTGCTCATCAAACATACCTTGTCTATTAACATTATCAATGAAGTGAATATAGATACGACCTGTACCAACTCTTTCTTTAACTAATTTGTTAAAAACTTCTACTGCTGGTAAACTTATCTGACGCACATCACTAGCTTCGTATTCTTCATACATTGCTTCAAATACCTTAGGATTGCCATAGGTTTCAAATAGTGCAGGAACTTCTTCTGAACTAAATAATGTCCAGTTACCTTTTGCTAAGACACGTTTAAGAAATAGATCAGGTAAACCGATCGTGTAATCGATAAAACGAGCCCTATTTGTATTACTTCCTTGATTATTCTTGTACTCCAATACATCCATTATCTCCCAGTTAAATACAGGGTAATTAACCACTGTAGCTCCAGAACGTAAACTGTTCTGTGTGAACTGCTTGCTAGCAGCTTCGATTGACTTTAAAAGTGGTAAGGCACCTGTGTGCTTAACCGTGTTGTTCTTTACTGGAGCCATAATTCCACGAACTGGACCCATATCCACCCCGATGCCTGCTCTGTTTGCCGTCATCAATGAAAGAGCATATTCTGAAGCTAGGATAGACTCT